>Ga0209512_1001410_pt1 | contig 29711 bp, 38 predicted proteins | sample frozenSSSSmetaG_FD_184142 | JGI IMG/M metagenome (GOLD analysis project Ga0209512, IMG submission 184142) | Glacier valley bacterial and archeal communities from Borup Fiord, Nunavut, Canada, to study Microbial Dark Matter (Phase II) -... | ecosystem: Environmental > Aquatic > Freshwater > Ice >...
AACCCCCAACAGAACCCCCAACAAAAACCCCAACAAAAACCCCCGCCCGGAAGTCCGGGCGGGGGTTTCTTTTTCAAACACCGCGTCCCTGATCTTTTCCGGTCTTCAGCACCTTATCCTTCGCGGAAATCACAATGGTCGAGATCCGAGCCAGCAGGGCAGCCCACCCACCGATGTCAGCATCCGGCTTCCCTGTATCGGTCGCCAAGGCCGTCTGAACCAATTCCTTCGTCCTGCCGGTGAGAGTTTTGAAGACTCTCTCCAGAAGCGGAGCAACCCGGTCCCAAAGCCCGGCTTTCGTCTCTAATTCGCCGATTTTCTGCTCGCGGGCCTCTAAATCGGCCTCCCTGACAGCGACCTCCGCCAAGACCGCGTCCCTGACACGCTGAATCCCGGTCCCGATCTCAGCAATGATCTCCTTCGCGGTCTTAGCCACCGGCTTCTGCTTGGGCAAGAGCGCATTGAAGGCCGCCTTGACCCCCCGAAGCTCCGCCCCGGCTTCCTTGACAGCGACCTCGGCCAAGGCCGCCTCCCTGATGCCTGTTTCGATCTCAGCAATGATCTCCTCCGCTGTATCAGCCGCCGGCTTCTGCTTGGGCAAAATCGCCTTAAAGGCCGCCTTGACCCCCCGAAGCTCCGCCCCGGCTTCCTTCACCGCGACCTCGGCCAAGGCCGCCTCCCTGATGCCTGTTTCAATCTCAGCAATGATCCCCTCCGCTGTCTCAGCCACTGGCCTCTCCTTGGGCAGAAGCGCCTTAAAGGCCGCCTTGACCCCCCGAAGCTCCGCCCCGGCTTCCTTGGTCGGCAACTCATCCATCAAAGTCCGGGCGTGTAGTTCAATCAGCCGCGCTTCCTTCAGAATCGGAGCTGCCTCTTTCCGGGCATCTTCAACCGCCGCATCCCGTGCGGCCTCCGCCACCCTCTGAGCATCTACAGCAGCAGCAAGCGCCGCTTTGAGACCTAACTTGTCCGCCTCCACTTCCGCCAAGAGTTCCGCAGCCTTCAGCATCAGCAGCTCAGCGTCTTCCTTTTCGAGCTTCGCAGCCAGCAACACTTTTTTATTGGCCTCGCTGACACCTCGAGCACGCAGCTCGGCACGTTCTACGACCTTCACCACTTCCGCAAGATCCTCGACCGTATCCATTCGAATTCCAGTGTTTCCGGTCTTGTAGGCCTCAATCAGGTGCTCCCTGTACTCAGCCATTCCAAGGCCTACATAGTCTTTTTCCAGTCCGAGGTCTCCGATGGCCTTCGCCAACAGACGGTCGGCCTCTTGACTGACCCTGATGTCACGGGCGTAATCGTCCGCTGGTCGGATCCAAGCGGTATATGTGCCCCCTGCCTCCTCGACAGCTTTTTTCTCCTCCGACGCCTCCGTGAAGGAGCTTTCAGCACGTTGGCGGCAGCCTGCAATGGCCTGCTCACAGAGCATCTTCGTGTATCCGACCCGCTTTGCCACTTCCGGCTCGTCTTCTGCCAATTTATCCAAATCGCCTAAGGCTACAAAATGCCTCATCCAAAAGGTGACTCCCGGGCCTGGCCCGTAATGACAACTGGCTTTCGCATCCCACCGCCGGACCGGGACAATCTTCTGGTCCACGCCAGTTGGGGCAGTGTCCAAATAAGTCGTGTGGTTCCATGTGTCGTAGTGGAAATGCCCCGAATCCAAATGGGGGACTAGCGATGTGACCTTTGCGTGTGTTTCCGGTCCACGGTAAGTGGCCTCGTAAAATCTCCCGAACGGCTCCACAGTCGCCTCAATGGCTTTCCTGGCCTCCAAAAAATGCCCGTCCTCCAGCAGCCGCTGCAATGCCCGCGACAACCCAGGGGAGACACCAATCGTATTCCGGTAAGTGAGGGTCATCGCATCCGTTTTGACCCTTTCAACCACCTTTTCGCCTTCAGCGTTCTTCTTGACTTCCAGCTTTGAGGATTCAGCTCGGAAGGGCTTCACATACGGAGTGAGTTTCAACAGATTTCTTTTTCCCTTCGAATTCAGGACGAATTTTCCGTGTTCGTCTTCTTCGTGAACTTTCTTAAAAGTAACTCGGTTGAAAGTTTCGAGTAGCGAGTCCATCCGATTCCCCCGACGGACAAAATCCCGTGTATCCGTCGGCTGAATCCAACCATCGACGCCGGCATCAATGTCAGGCTGACCGGGGACAACCGCACTGTAGGCTGCTGGAATCTTACGGTTCCCAACCTTCGCCCCCTCCTTCAGTTTCGTCCCCTTTTTGCGTCCCCGCTGTTCGGGCATGCGGACATCCTCTCCGTTGGGACCAGGCACCAACCGAGGAATTCGATATCCCAAGTTATCGTGTTCGTCTCGCCGGAGAGCCGCAAAATTCGACGGGAAGGAAGCCAGATCTTTGTCCTCGGGAATAAGTTCGGTTTTTGAATCCTGATCCAAATTGACTTCCTCAACCGGAACCCGAACCCGCACGAACTTGGTCCCCTTGATTCTGCCGTTCAAAGCCTTGAGCCGCGCCTTGTCCTTTTTTTGGTCATCGGACTCCGTTAATCCATGGCCCCGACTTCCCGGAGTTCCCCGACCGACGGTCGAGTTATTATTTTTGCTTTTCACTGGTTTATTTTACGGACTAGTCAAATTTTTTACAAGCTCTTTTTGAAAAGAATTGGCAAGCACACGCCGAACAAATTACCCTGCGGGCCGGTCGCTGCGCGTCCTAATTTGCTTCGGCGAGACGTGTCCCTAGCGGGCCACTTGCTTGTCCTCCGGAGGCCAGGCGCTGCCTTGGATCCGGGGCAGTAGCCCCCTTGCCACGGCAAGGCACCCCCGGCGGCCCAGCTTTTTAAGCGCTGGGTCCAACGGCATCCGGCGAACGCCGGATGCCTTGCATGTTAATGAGTTACAAAAATATGTAAACCAAAATCGCCGGGATATTTTCCGGCTCAAACGAGTCCTCCGGGGGCGCCCGGCCTCTCTTACACTCTCGGTCCTCCCGGGAGCGACCCGGCATGAAGCAACTGAACGTCACTAAACGTCATCCAATCGCATCGAATATCACTCGAAATGACGTAATAATGTCATCCAAAGAAGGCATGTGTCGCTGAAAGTCACCAATAATGACAGATTGTAGGACGCGGAATGACACCCAAGAGTCAACGAACGTCAGTTAATGTCATTGAATGACATTGACAACGTCACGCAATGCTGGCAAATATGCGCGGTGAATGAGCCTGCACATGATTTGACTCCAGAAGATCTACTCAAAGCCTACGAAACCGAGGTTGTCTCCCAAATTGGTTCCAAACCCTTGGGGGATAAGGCCGATTCCGGCGTTGATATGGTTCTGATGCTCATGATCATTGACAACAAATCCGGGAGGTGGGGTCGTGATTTTTTCGTTAAAACGGGAAAGCTTCCGAAACCCGCCGACGACCCTAAAGGCACAGAACGGACAACCCAAATCCGAAAAGTGAACCGGTGGCGCAGCAAGAAGGAAAAGGAAATGTGGCTTCCGGAAAGGGAACAGGGGGGGGTGTCCCAGCTCTATCGCAGGAAGCGGGCCAAATGGGACGCGGCGAACCCGCGCCCCACCAATGAGCAATTGCTGGCCGGCTGGAAGCCCGTCCAGGTTGATTATTCGGAGTTTGAAACACCGACGATTGATCCTGCCCAGCCGGAGGCCTCCGCCGCCGCAGCGGCTTCCCAAACCAAAACCCCCAAACCTCCGTCCGCTGCCACTCTCCCAGCGCCGGGAATTCAATCCACACCGCCGGAGGCCCCAGCCGCGGCATCGGCCCCCACCGTTCCCCCAGCCAATATCCCGGATCAGGAACCAGTCCCTTCCCTAGTGCCGACGGCCACGCCCGCCGACCTTGACCCTTCCGCAGATGAAACCGAATCCGGAGGATCAACCCGCCGGAAAACAAGCGGTAAGCCAAGGCCTTCAGAAATGCTCCAACCAAGGGAAACCGTAGATTTCGATGAACGCATTTTTCCACCACAAAAAACCATGCTTGTCTTATGAGTTCCAGGGGCGGACCAGATAGCCGTCACGAGGTGGATGGTCGCGCATTCCGCCAAAATCCAGCATCAACTGGATCAAGCCGGAATCCGGCATTCGGCCCTGCTGAATTGCCGTGTACTCCTCGTGAGCCCGGCGTATAAGCAGTCGGACTACGTGAGACGTTGTCGCCATCTGATGCCCTAAAAGGTTCGGGACGTGTTGGCGCTGTAGCTCGACCACGGCGTGGGTCAGTTCCAAGAGCTTGGCCTCATCCTCCGGGGTCATTTTCACAAGTTTTTGCGGGGGGTATTTCGACGGCGGACGATCCATTGCCAAGAATTACAAGATTTCTCTCGACCTGCAAGGCGAGAATGGGTACCCGTCATCCCAACCCGCAAAGGGTACCCGTTATCCCACTGCCCAAACTAAGAAGGTTCAATGCCCCGCCCATCCACCACTCCGAAACTCCGAGCCCACACTGCCCAGCTAGTTAGCTGGTGCGTGGCGGCGGAATCGTGGGGGGAGATGCAGGCACGCCTCCGAATCCGGGGAACAGATGTCGCGGTGTCCACGATTTACCGGTTTTGCAGCCGCCAGGGATTCGCCCGGCTGAACAAAAACACCATCCACTACGATGCAACCCTCTCAAGACTCTGGCTCGCCGGAAAAATCAGGCTGACCGATCTGAAACCCCAACTGGCGCCCAAAACCAAACACCCCAACAACCCCCATGAACATTAAGCCAATGAAAACCACTGATCCGAAACCCAACCAACCGACCCCCAGTCACCCTGATCTGACTGAGAAACCCACATTCATTGTTCTGGATTCTATCAAAGGCGGACCGAGAAAATCCGGAACTTGCCGGTTGTTGTTGAGCCGCGAGGGCTTCGCCGGCTGAACAAAACCACCATCCACTACGATGCAACCCTCTCGAGACTCTGGCTCGCCGGAAAATTCTGGCTGCCCGATCTCAAACTCCAAATGACACCGAAAACGAAACACCCCACACATGAAAATTGAGCTGAAGAAAACCACTGATCCGGAAAAAATCAAAGAACAGGAATGGATCAAATGGATCCTTGACACACCGATTCCCCGTCACCTCGAGCTGACCAACAAATTCGTACTCATTTTGCCCGGGTCGGTCAAAGGCGGACCGGGAAAATCCAGCACTGTCATTACTGCGGCGGCCGGATTGAGAATCCTGGGAATTCCGTTTCTGATCGGCACCTATGACACGACCAACGACACCCTTCCCAATGCCTTTGGCAAAGAAAGCATCGTTATTCTGGAAGCAGGTGATGACAAACAAACCCGCGATGACCTCGCGGCCTTCAAGAAACGTTGCGTGGATGCCGGAGCCATCGGCATCATCGACCTGCCAGGCGCAGTCAACAATCAGACGTCAGTCCTGATTGAGAACCTCGGCAGGGCACGCATTCTGGAACTGGGCTACCTCATCCTCATTTGCCCGGTCCGCCCTGACCGTGACGAAATCGAGGGGGCGTATGCCGCAATCGAGATTTTCGATCCGAATGTGGTGCTTCTCCGGGCGTGGCGTCCGTCCAGAAGCTTCCCAAACTGGGACACCTTCGCCGCTTGGAAACATCTCCAAAAATTCCCAATCTGGCATTGTGACAATTGGACGACCTCTATGAAAGAGGTGCTCACCCGCTCCGGAAACTACGCCCGCCTGCCGATTGTGCCCGAGATCCCGCAATATCTTGCGGACAACGCCAGCACCCTCGATGACGTGGCACGTCTCGACATCGAGGATGTCGTCGACCACCTGCACCACGTCGCCGCTTACCTCTATCACACGGTCCTCAAGGACATCACCCGGCCCGTCCCCGGCTCTGATGACGGGACGGCGGCCACGCAGGCAGATGCGGACGAAGCGACAAAAACCCTCGCCAAAAAAACCAAAGGGTGATCCGTGATGAGCGAAGGCAGTCATAAACCCAGTCAAAATCCCCCTGATGCCCCCGCTGTGGGGTCATTGGGGAGGATCACGCTGGATCCTGAGGCTGTTACAGCCATCTTCAGCCGCCTCAAAGCGCAGTATTTCGCAGCCGGGCACTCTCCGGACGACTATCCAGCCATCGAGCGTCGCTGCAAGATGGCGGTTCAAACCTGCATCATCGTCACCACCGCCACTGTCACACACCTTCGCCACCGGTCCACCCCCACACTCGACCTCCCATCGCTTAAATCTCTCACCAAATGGATGTGCCAGCTATATGCGTCCCAAGGACTCAGTCATAACAATAGCACCTCGACCAAAATCCGCGCCGCTGGGCACCTCGCCGAGGTATGGGCTATGATTGAGGCGCTAATCCACCTGTTTCAAAAATACCCGCCGGCCAATCCGGAGAAAGAACAAGGACCCTCAATCCCGGATACGCTCCTTGAGGATATCCGGAAAATTATCCGGGACGAAAATGCCGCGTTGCTTGCTAATCCCCAACCTCGCGGGCAAGCGAAAGGCACCATCTATTTTAAAACCGACGAGAACCGGAAAAACCTGCTCTGGACGGGCGACGGCGAGCCGGATTCCGGTCCCGGAGAATGGATTCCACAGGTCTTCAAAAAATGGCTCCCAAAAGCATGAACGACCCCGGTGCAACCACCAGCAACCCGGAGTCATCCACGCCGGTCCGCGCCGATGTGACCCGCAGTCCCGACGCCAGCCGCAAGGCCGGATCCGTAAACCATTTCCTGCGGATCGCCGGGCCGCAGCCGGACCTTAGCCGACGAAACCGTAAAATTCAGCACACCTCCTCCCGGTAAATAAATTCCGTAACCCAAACCGCACCCACCATGACTACCTCACCAACTCCCACCATCGCTCCCGACTCTCCTCTGCCGCGCCGCCTCCAACTCCATGAGGGAACTCACGTCCTTATGTCTGGTTCGCTCAGGGGCGGATCCGGCAGAACTGACTCAATCATCATCGCAGCCGCAGCCTGCAAAATGCTCGGGCTGCCTTATGTGGTGGTGAGTTGCGCTGATGAAAACTCCGCGCTGGAAAAAGCGCTCGGGAAAAGTGGGTTTGTCGTACTCGACACCCGGACGCCGGAACTTTTGCGGTCCAGCTTTTCTGCCGTGAAGCAAGAGGCTCGCGAGACGGGGGCCTTAATCCTCCCAGATATGCCAGCGGCTGCCGACATCGATTCGGCCATCGAGAAAACCATACGGGAATCCCGCATCCTCGAGTGCTGCGAACCATTGATGATGATCGCTTCATTCCGGCCAAACGACGACGAACTGTATTGTGCCTACCGCGCCATCGAAATATTCAAACCCACCAAGGTTCTGCTTCGCACCTTTGATTCCACCCGTTCCTCTCCAGAGCTGCAATCCTTCGGCGAATGGGAAAATCTAAAGTGTTTCCCGCTTTTGAAATCCAATAGGACCGAATCCGAGTGCATGGTTTTACGTCGGGAAGACGAGTACAAAGGACTCCCGCCCGTGCCGCAGCTCGCTGAATACCTCGCCGGAAACGCGGCTACGCTGGGCGACGTGGCATTGCTCGACGTCGAAGGTGTCGTGAAGAGCATCGGAACCGCAGCGGAATCAATCTACCGCTATTTGCTCGCGGACATCACCGAGGTAGTTGCAGACCAACAAGCCTGAAGACCCGTTGGTTTCCGTATCACGCGCCACCCCGAAACCCCGACCCATCAGCCACAAGAATCCCTCAATGGAAAAATCCGCGTCAGTGAATCATTTCCTCCGGGTCGCCGGAGCCGGCCGGCACCGCGGGGCGTCCACCGGGCAGCGGACCGCCCACCGGCTTGCCGCCGCGCTCCACGACATCGGTGATGACATCGCGCTGCTCGACGGCGCGACTTTGGAGGGGTTTCAGAACCTTCTCCGCGCCGCTGCCGGGCCTTGGCCGACGGACGAGGCAAAACACCAAATTTTCACGGCCATCGCGGCGGCCGGCAAGCGCCGCTCTTCCGGAAAGCCATGACCCGGAATCACTCAAAACCACGATTACACCACCACTACCATGAAAAAAAGCAACACCACCTGCGGTCGCGGAACCCCGGGCTCCCGAAGCAACGGACTGGAAATCAGCCTCCCACACAACAAGGATCAGGAGTTCCTTAAAAAGCTCCACGAGAAACCGGCGGCCCCGATGCCCGGAAAATATCTCCTGAACGGCACAATCACCATCCATGTCGCTGCCCATGTTTCGGTCTCCAAGGCGCGTAAAGCGAAGACCGCCAAATCCCGCACCCCCGCGAACAAGAGTCGCAAACACGCTAGGGACATCAACCCCATGCAGAAGAGGGACAAGGAGCGTCCCGGCAAATACCTGCTGAAAGGCACGAAATTCGTCCGCATCCCCAGCACTCCCGGGAAGGACTTCTGGGACGTCGCGCTGGCCCCGGAATCGCCGCTCGACCAACCACCTTTGAAGGATCCCGCCGGTTACGTGCAACCCCCAACCGGAGCCTGGTAAACCCGCAAACCCCACCTCATCCGAAACCCGCCCGTTCCTCGGGCGGGTTTCTTCATGGAACCCTCGCCGCCAAAACCCCCGCTCCAAAACCCGAAACCCTCCGAAACCCTCCGAAAACCCGACTCGACAGTCAGAACCCGGCCAGCCCAGGAGCCGAGAAACCCGGCAAACCCAAAGTCACCCCCGACCCCGGTGTGGAAACCCTTACCGTCAAATCCCCTACGTCAAACCTACCGTCAAACTCCTACCGTCACCCCCGCCGTCACCCCCGCCATCAAACCCCCGCCGACAAACCCCCGCCGACAAACCCGCCGACAAACCCGCCGACAAACCCGCCGACAAACCCGCCGACAAAACCGCCGACAAACCCTCCGACAAACCCTCCTACAAAGCCGCCTACAAAGCCTACAAAGCCGCCTTGGAAAACCGGCGGTGGAACCTTGGGAAAACCAGCCTAGCGAAACCCAGTCGGGGTGAAGAAACCCCTGAGCCTCTCCGGAACCAATACCGGCCCTTACTTTAAGACGTTTTTCACGAAGTTTTCTGTTATCATAGCACGCGGCGGCTCGCTCGCTGGCGCGACCGTTCCGCAGCAGGGCAGAACTGATGAGAAATGGAAACATATCAAACTACCCCTACCACTACCAACCACCGGCTAATCCCCGGCCTTCACGTCGCCATCGTCACCAACCCCCAGAAGGGTGCGGGCGGATCAATGTTCGCCATAGAAGCATACATGGCAGCGAAACTTTCCGGCCTGCCCGCGATCCTCGCGACCTTCGACCAGACCCGCCACTATCCGGACATCGGCCCCGACCTGCGCCGGCTGCCGGTACCTGACGGCGAGACCGCTGGCCAAAGCGGCATTGAAAACCTCGCCTGCTTACTCCCCATCATCAAGGAGGCGGAAGCGGGAAACAAGTATCTGATCGTCGATATTACGTCGGACTTAAACGTGCGCGACCCGGCCCTCGAAATTCTGGAGTATTGCGGTATCCACGAGGCTACTTCCATCGCCGCGCTCATTTCCGTCCGTCAGGATATTCCCGGATTCCATGACGGAGCCCTCGGGTGCAGGTTGTTTCAATCCATCGGCATTTCCTTCACGCGGGCATTGGTCCGAACGTGGGGCCGCCCGGTCCACTGCACGTCGTTGGGGCCTCTGGAAATTCCGCGGATCGATTCGTGGACGCCCCGGATCCTGTCTAAGCGGGCATTGGCTCTGATCCAGAACTCACCGCAGCCCGCGCCGCCGCACGCAGACCTTTTTCCCGACTTTGTGGAATCCTGCAAAAGCGGCCGGGTCCTCAAACCGTCGAGCGAAGTGAAGCTGCACCTTTCATCGGCCATGAGCGCCATCCACGCTTCCATTCTCGCGCCCATCTGCCGGCCCTTGCCCCGATGACACGAACGTCGCACCCCCAACTTGGCTGCGGGAAATCTGCCAGAACAACAAATGAAACCCGAGCCGGGAGTTCGACCGGGCGCTCTGCCAAGCAAGACGGTGGAAACCCTTCCACCGCATCCGCGAAAGACTCACTGGCCCACATCCCCCTCCCTTGCGGGAGAGGGGATGCGCGGGCGCGAGGGGTGGACGTCATGAAGACCAAACTACATCTCGGCAAGAAAACGCTGACCAGCATCGCTATGCAAGCAACCACCATCCTCGAATCCCTCCTCGGAGGACCCATTGAAATCAAGAAACTGAAACCCCACCGCCTCAACGCCGGCAACTTCGTCCTGGTGAAATTCACTTCCTCCGCGCAGCCGGATTCGAAGCGCAGCCGGATCTTCGCCATCCAGCGTATCGGCGACTGCTGTGATGTCTGGCTGGAAGGCCCGGCGGATCTGGATGGAACGAACCTCAACAACGACGCGGCATGAATGCGAAAAATTTTCCCTCCTTGTTGTCGCCCGGTCAACGTCGGGTCGCCGAATCGCTCCAGCCAATTCTTCAACTGGCAACTTGTGGGATCCGATCATCCCTTCCAATCAAGCCCAGGACCAACTCATTGATCGTCGGCCAGTCCGGATCTGGAAAGTCGTTTCTCGTCTCCAGACTCGCCGCCAACGGCGGCAACGGAGGCATTCCAATCTGGCATGAAAACATCTCCAATTGGATTGTTCTTGGCTCGCGAAATACGAATTCCACGCTCACCTCGTTGGTCCGATGGATCTTCGAAAACAAGAGGGGCGTGATCTTCTTGGATGAATTGGATAAGGTTACTTCACCCCATGAATACTCTAACGCGGTGCGGAATGAGGCCATGAGTCTGCTCGACTACCGAGTGCCCGACGGCGCGATTCCGGATGCGGATTCAAATGAGCACGATGAACTCGCCTGCCAGATTGACCCATCGGCACGCAAGGCGTTGATCAAATTCGACGTCGAACAGAAACTTCAGAACGATTTCCTCATCGTCGGTGCCGGGGCTTGGCAGACCTGCTGGATGGAAGGAGGGAATTCAATTGGGTTCCGCAGCGAGAACCCGCGCATTGAATCAATCGGTCGGCGAAGCCTGCTGAAGTCAATCGCACCGGAAATCCTGCAACGGTTCCGCGAGGTCCTCTTCCTCGAGCCGATGACCCGGCAGGATTACCTGGATGTGACGTTGTCCCAGGTCGAGCTCCTGCCTCAGAAGCATCGCCTTCGTTTTGCGGAACTGGCAGTTGACGCGATCCCGACCGCGGTTGAGCACGGCTTGGGGATGCGGATGATTGAGGAGGCCTACACGAAGCTCTGCGTGGAAGTGGTCCGCGACTGCTGCGGTGATGAAAACGTCTTCCGGGACCTGTTGGTCGGTCGCTGAGGCGGCCGCTCAGGCTTGCCAGGCTCCGAATCCCTTCTCCCGGAGGTCGCGGGCCAGTTTCGCCTCCTTGGCAATGGCCGCCTTCCGGCTGATCGGCCCTTTTTGATTCGGGACCAGGTCCATCCGCAAAATGAGGCCGAACTCGTGCGCGATCCGCGAAGCGTTTTTGGAGCCGCTGATGTGCTGGCTAAATCGAATCAAAGGATCCAGCGATGTGGAACCGCAGTAGTACGCCGGTCCCGACACATAGCCGGGATTGCTGGCGGCGAACGCGGGGTCGGCTGAGACCGCCGGATCCAGTTCGATGACATAAACGAGCCGGGGCAGGCTCCGTTTGGCGAGGGGAATTCCCCAGCCGGTGGATTTGAGGGCTGCGGGTTGTTTTTTGGTTTGTTTCATGGGGTGGGTGTTGGTTTGGGGTGAGGTGGAGCTACGGCTCGTTGCGATTCCGCAATGCGCGACCGGGCCGTCTTCACGGTGGTTGAACGGGCGTCTCGCTTGCAACCAATGTTCGACACTAACACCGAACAGTCAAGACGCTTTTTTCAGACTGCTCGCAACGACACCCGCAGGCGGTTTTGGCGGCACCAATGCGCGGGGTCCCGTCAAACCCGGATCACTTCTGTTTGCCGAGTTTTTTCAGCACCTTGTATGGGGTCAGGTTTCCATTCTGGCCACCCGCGGCGAGCGCTTCAAACACCACCCCCCAGCCCGGATCCACTTTGAGGAGCCGCCTCAGATCAGACAAAGACGACCGGCTGTCGAGTTTCTGCAAATCCACCGCCGTCGCCTTTAATTCCACTGCGATTCTTTCCAGCACCGGGGCTGTCGGATAGTGGCTGCCGCTTTCGATCTCGCTGAGAAATGACGGCGAAATCTTCGCCCGCCGGGCGAGTTCGCGGAGCGAGATCCCCGCTCCCAGGCGGAGTTGCCGGATCCGCGCACCCATTGCCAGTTTCTGCATTTCCCCGCGGACCGTCGGGAGAGGTCCCGGTGTGGTCAAGGGCAAACGCGTATGACCCACCCGCGGCGACCTGCCCCGAAATCCAGGGCAACGCCGGCAGTTCCCCCTGCCGAACCGCTACAATTTTCCAAACATCCTTCACTCATATCCCATGGGCTATTTCCCACTAAAACCCCTCTTCCCCCTCGGCCGACTTCTCCTTTCCCCCGGCTCCGTGGCGCTCGGCATTGACCTCATGCGCCTGATCCGCCGGCATCAAACTGGCGATTGGGGTGACCTCTGCGCGGAAGATCGCGCAGCCAACCAGGAAGCGCTCGCCAGCGACGAGGCAATTCTGTCCCTCTATGAAATCACGCTTCCCGCGGGCGGAACCGGCAGCATCGGCGTCATGTCGGAGCAGGGGCGGGAATTCACACTGGTTTACGTAACAGGCGAGCTGCTGGACGAGGAGCAATGCAACTGAGAATGCGCAACGCGCCGATGAGAGGAAATGCCCTCGGGAAGACCGCGCTGTCGCTGCGGTCTTCCACCAGCCCCGGAAAGGATCCGATGAAAATCCCAACCAACCACATGAACCAACCATCCTATACCACCCGCAAACCGACCGTGAATCACACCCTCTGGAAAACCAACGAACGCACCGCCATCATCGCCTTCGAGTCGAGTCCGTGTCTCGACCCGGAGACGCCTCCCAGGATCAACCGGTTTTACCGCGAAGAATTCTGCTACTCGCCCATGGACGCTGGTCAGGTTGTCGGTCACGCAACGGGGCCGACTTCTGCCCTGATCGTCAAAGTCGGCGCGAACAATCTGGTGGCGATCTCAGAAAAGTTCCGCCGGATCGACCAGTTGGGTTGGCGCTACTACCACATCGGGCCGGAATTCGAAGTCGTGCCGCTCGAATCTGTCAATCGCCGCTTCAGCAGAAAGGAAATCAACGCTATCCTGGCGACCTGGCCGATCAGCAAACCGGAAAGCCTTCTGTTCGGCGAAACCGATCTGCCGGCCCTTTTCGCCGGCGGCCATCCACCATGGCTCGAGCAGATTGCCGACGCGCAGCTACTCCACTGGCGGCTCCATGAGCCGCAGCGATTTTTCCAACATACGCGACTGCCGTTGGATGCCGCGAGCCTCCAGACCTGCGTCGAGCTTGCTCCATTCTGGGCCTTGGCCCGCTGGCAGAATCACCTCAACCCGAAGCAAATCGAGGATTGTGTCCGCAAATGCCAAAAAGCCGCAGTGATGTACGCGACGGACCGCATTCCGCCGCACAAGCGGCACGCCTATCTATCCAAACACCCTGAGGCCGCGCTCGATCATGCGGCGGAACGCTTGACCGATGAGGAGCTCGGCATGTGCGCATTCGAAGAAACTCGGGCAGGGCTCCGGTGCCGGGGCGGACTGTCGGCAAGGAGGCAGGCGATTGTGCTGGCCAACGCGTATTCCGAAATCGCCATCATGGGGCTCGAGGAACCCCTACCCGATTTTCGCAATGAGGTGAAGAACTCCATCCGGCGGTTCCCAACAGAATGGCTGTCCGCGCACCCGGAGGGTTTCCCGGCCATCATTGACGGAATCGCCTTTCACCTCGATATCCACCTGAATGCCACGGAGCTGTTGGAACTCTTTAACAGAATCGCCCCATCGGGCCGGGAGCCGTTCGCGGAATACCTCGCTTCCAAAATCTGACCTCCTTCCAAGGTGTGGCCGGCGTAGTACGCCGGCATCTGCGGCTGCGGAATGACGGATTGAAGGCGCCAGGATCCCGTAGGAGAAAGCTTCGGGAGGGACTGGTATGTCAGCCTTTCCGACGCCAGGGCCGCGCCGGTTTCCGCTGCGGCCGTGCGTTGCAATTCGCACCTTGCAAACCCGGTTACGATTCGTAGCATCGCGCCGCCGTCGAAACGAAACGGCTTTGCTCATGATCCACTCCGCATCAGAGAATTATGCACGGACTGGTCGACACCCGTCGTCCCGGCCGCGGAGACTCTCCGGCCAGCGCACTTACGGCGGCAAAATGGAGTGGTCCGTCGTCCGCGAGAAAATAGCCAAACACGGCATGCGCAACTCCAACGTTCTCGCCATCGCCCCCACCGCCACCATCTCGAACATCATGGGCACCACCCCCTGCATCGAGCCGAACTACAAGAACCTCTACGTCAAATCCAACCTCTCCGGCGACTTCATCGTCCTCAACAGCGAGCTCGTCAAAGACCTCAAGAAGGCCAACCTCTGGAACCAGGAAATGCTCGACCAGCTCAAGTATTTCGACGGTAAGCTCGACGCCATCGACGACATCCCGGAAGCCCTCAAGCACAAGCACAAGACCGTCTTCGGCATCGACTACGAATACATCATCGACGACGCCGCCCGCCGCCAGAAGTGGATCGACCAAAGCCAGAGCGTCAACCACTTCCTCGCCACCCCCGAGATGCAAGGTGCGAGCGCACGCAGCAACTTGAACAGAATGTATCGCCGCGCCTGGGACAAGGGCCTCAAGACCACCTACTACCTCCGCACCCTCCAAGCCTCCAACATCGAGAACTCCATCGACGTCAAAAAGGAACAACGCGGCGTCATGGCAACCCAAACCGCCGCCACCGCCGCCGGTGCCAAAACCTTCACCGCCGAGTAAAAGAACGCCTGCAGCATCGACGCCATGCTCAACGGCGGAACCTGCGAGGCTTGTCAGTAAGCCCACCCGAAAAAGAGTGGGCCATCTTTCTTACCATATTTAAAGCCAGAGAAGAATGGATCGAGTAATTGTAAAACCGCCTGTCCCCATTCCCAATCCGTCTTATCTGGACGGATCGGATTTCTATCGCTTCATTGACGGAAGAAAGGTTTGGAGCGATGCCGGCAAAGGTCTTTTTTACACATGGGACTCCCTTCACGGAGAGATCGAGGTATTCAACAAGCGCGGCAGGCACTTGGGTGCGGTGGATTCCCTCACCGGAGTCTTCATCAAGGACGAAGTAAAAGGCCGTAAACTCAACCTTAAGTAATATGAATTTCTTAGACCGTGTTTTGAGAGGTGAAGAATTTGATGATGCTATCGACGACTACGTTGATACGTGGCACGATGGCGATTTCGAATGCAGCTTACATGAATTCCTTGGATTTACCAAGCAAGAGTATGCCTTATGGGTGGAGGATCCAAGATGCTTACAAAGCATATTACTAATGAGAAAGCATGGCCAAAGCCTCAGCTCAGATGAATGGGGGGAAGTGCATTTGCTGGCAGCCAGATCTCAAGGCCCTCAAGACAAAGCAGCTCTAAAGGAATGGCTAGCATCAAAGGGTCTGATCTGAATAACGAGACACTCCTTCCCGAGGAAAGTCTTGCACTGAGATGGGCTCAAAGGCTTCACCTTTCCTACCCAATTGACATTAGGACGGTCATAAATAGTTTCGCTATTGTCATTGAAGAACATCTGCCAATTCTTGCCGACGCAATTTTAGTAAACTCCCCAGTCAAATCTTCAAAGCCCATCGTATTTTTGGCTGCTGCTTTAGACGAAAGAAGAAAATCATTCACGCTGGCGCATGAACTGGGCCACATAGTTATCCCCTGGCATATTGGCTCATTTGCCTGCACGCCATTTGATTTAGACGGATCACTTAACCTATCAAAATACGCAACATATATTGAACTGGAACGCGAAGCAAATCGCTTTGCCGTTCAAATTCTTATGCCTAGAAGTTTCTTGGCTACCTTGATCGATGATCTTGGAGACCCTGCTACGGTAGTCGAATTCTTACAAAGATCAAATATATCGAAGGTTGCAGCAAGTATCCGGCTAATCAAACTTCTGCCTCCCGGATACATGTTTGTTCAATTGACCTCTGATCATCAAATCGATAAAGTCTCAAAGAGCCGTGATACCTTTTGGGAATTACCCGAAGTCGGGGAACTCGATTACACATCCCTAGAATCCCGGGGAGTCGGTGTTCATAAATTTGACGGGCTGAATACTTTGGTATGGCTCAATTGGAATTCCGTATCCCATGAACGAGAAACCATCCAAATTGAAGAGACATCGCTTGAGATTTTCGCCCGAATATTAGACGACGTAGGGAATTATGGCAATATCCAGCAACGAGTGGCAGGCGTAGTTGGAGCTGCTAAAAATACTGCTCTGCGAACAGGTGTAGATTTATATACGGTGTTGAGAGAGCGATTCGACAATCGCGATTGGTTCGGAGAAATCATTCATCATGAAGATTTTGACAAATTCCTTCTGACGAAAGCGCGAGAACTTGAGTCCAAGCATTGACATCTTCGTCGATCCAAAAACTTTCATCAATCATGATCACCTTTATTCCGCCGAATCTCAAGGGAGAACTGGCTAAGGCATTAGAGATATGGGAGGAAAAACTTAGCGATCAAGAACTCCCCGATGGCTTATCTTCGCCTTCACAATGGGATTCAGACTCCGAAGAGGACGAAGAGATTAGTGCTGATACAACTGTATCACTAGGATTGCGCTATTGGGACGAGGTAGTGGAACTTACATGTGCTGAATTTATTGATTTAATGCAAGAGTTCAGAAACAGCAAACTGTTGAACTCTGTAGCTTGCATCTCAAAAAATCGCGCGATTTGGAGAATCACTCCTTTAAACGCTATGGCCTATCGTGCAATTGGAACCCAAGAATTTTCATCTGAAACTCCAGAAGAAGCTACGTTACGCGACAAATATTTCAGAGCCAAAGAGAGGGTTCAGGTTATTCATGAGGAAATCTCCGATAGCGAAAACTACAACCAATTATTTCCGCGTCTCCAAGAAGCCGAAGCTGAAGAGAGGCGCCTTAGCGATCTAGTTGGCGACCTGTCAAAAGCGACTTTTAGAACTGAAGTCCAAGTTAACGGACAAACTGTCGAGGCCGGATTAATCACGGGATTCAATGTATTTAGTCTCCACGTAGTTGCGGCCGGACTCGATCACGAATATTTTCCTCCTGTTGGCTCAGAGGAAGCCTTCATCGAAGTTAATTTCCCAGAAAAGTTGACCGAAGACCAGATTGCCCAGTTTGTTCAAGCCTATTTATTTGAACTTTCTGCCACCGTCGGATGTGAGTTTGTAGTTTCTCCACGTCAAGAGATCGAGGATGCAGAAGCTGACGAGTATGAGGGAGGTTTGGTCCGAACGCCTCACCGTTTGCGTCCGTTGGTCACGGGCAAAGGGATTGCCGATCTACTTACGATCTACAACAGAGGGGTTGGAACGGTCGACGATGAACTTAAAATTCTGTGTTTTACCAAAGTCATAGAGTTTGTAGCTCAAACAGCGATTAAACGCCAGTCTACCGAGACAATCCACGGAAAACTCATGAGTTCTCGAGCAATTTCACCTGATGCTCAGTTTATTTCTGAACTTGAACTACTAATAGAACAGCAGAGGGTCTTCAAGAAGGACCGAGAGGCTATTAGGTTAACCATTTCATTATGCTGCCAAGCTACCGAGCTATCACCAACTTCTCCAAAGTTTATAAAGGAACTAAGCTTACCAGACTTGGCTAGCGACGTAAAATTGCAAACTGCCGCTCTAAACAAATTTTCGGATGTGCTATATTCCACAAGAAACTCAATTGCGCATGCAAAATCCAATTATGTTCCAACTGGTGACGAATGCCCTTCCGAGGCACTCCACCAGCTCGCTACTTGTTCGAGACGGGCGGCCGAACAGGCAATCAGATGGTTCGCAAGCATTCCCGATCCTCAGCGGGTTATTTGAGATCACTAGTTCCTCAACGGGTCACAACATGGATGGGGTCGGCCCTCTCGCGTTAACATTACAGAGGGAAAGGCCTGGGACAGGCCTTTAGTTAACATTACAGAGGGACAGGCCGGGACAGGCCGGGACAGGCCGGGACAGGCCGGGACAGGCCGGGACAGGCCGGGACAGGCCGGGACAGGCCTTTAGTCATAGGCCTTTAGTCATAGTGGAACACCCAGATGATGGCCAGTCGTCCACGCATGCCTTCGGGGCGAAGGGGGACATTAAAAGCCGTCAGAGTTAAGAGCTCGATCGCCCGTTCCCGACTGACTGTGTTGATGAGAGTCGCGAAACGCTCCATCATCTGATTGTTGGGCTCGGCTCAAAGCGGTCGTATGACTTCCACTGATCATCAGGCGTCTTTTACGCGACGATCCGGAAGGCGATCGACCTCCACACCCTCCGTCACCTTTCCATCGCCATTTCGATCATGGCGATCAACGTAATCCCGAACCCGGCCACCTCCGGAGCGGCCATGCTCAGACTTTGCCTTGCTCGCGGGACCTTTCTTTTTAGCCGCCTTCTTGTCCGCGTTCGCTTTGTCAGCAGCAGCTTTGTCAGCAGCAGCTTTATCAGCAGCAGCTTTATCAGCAGCAGCTTTATCAGCAGCAGCTTTATCAGCAGCAGCTTTATCGGCAACTGCCCTGTCCGCAGCAGCTTTCTCTGCCCGGACTTTTTGGCGAGCTTCGTCTGCAGCAACTCCTTCAGCGCTATCGTGTTCATTTCCAACGGTCTCCGTTGAATCGAGCACGCCAGCAACCACGCCACCAGCCTTACCGAACAGCTTGCCAGCAATTTTTTCAGTCGCTTTGCCAGTCAACAAGTCCTTGAGGATTTTTGTCTCATCAGCCGACGCAAGTTGAATACTGCAAATGCAGCAAAACGCCAAAATTGGGGAGATTTTCATCGGTTGTGGGGGAAACTATACGCAGAAAATTCGCACCGCTTGAAACATCTGCAAATGTTTTCTTTATGGACATGACAGGGACAGACCTGAATGGCACGGGATTAAAGCCATTTACGTCAAAGCTGGAATTTGCAACCCATTGAATATTAGTGCTCGAATTTCGTCGATTCTGCTTAACTCCGTGCCATTCGGGACAGACCTTTAGTCGTCAGACCTTCAGTCATGGCAGAGGACATACGCCAGTCCCGACTAACAAGCATTGAGGGCTGAAACCCGCCGTTTTGATTCAAAAGAGGAGGTCTCCCGCATTCATGGATTTGCCCTCGATTTCCCGTGGCACCTTCCGGATGATCCGGCCCGCATGAAGATGAAACCCATTGCCGCCGCCATCTCCCTGATTCTCACGCTCGCCTGCAGCGCCGGGGAAATCACCTACAACAACCCGCTGTGGGACGGTTACCTCGCCGACCCCCACGTCTTCAAGGTGGGCGGCACCTACTATGCCGTCGGCACCGGCAAGGCACCGGACGGGAAACAGTTCCCCATCCTGCGCTCGCGGAATTTCACCGACTGGGAGGTGGTCGGCGGGGCAATGGATGCCATCGAAGGCATGAAGGAGTATTGGGCTCCGGAGATCGTCGAGCGGGACGGGAAGTTCTACCTCCACTACGCGGGAGACCGCAAAATGCGGGTCGCGGTATCCGACAAGCCAACCGGACCGTTTAAGGACACGGGGAAATGGACATGACAGAGGGACATGACATAGGGACAGGCCTGAATGGCGCGGCGATAAGCACAACCGACTATATTCGAGCACTAACTTTCAAAGGGTTACAAATTCCGGCTTTGACGAAAATCGCCTTAGTCCCGTGCCATTCGGGACAGGCCTTTAGTCATGGGCCTTTAGTCATGAAAAATTATGAGCAAACATGGAAAATCTAGGATTGCCCCCGCTCACACCCTCCGTTTCAACAAGTAAAGTTTCACCACCACCAAAATTGAACCATCACCGCAGTAATTATGAAAACCATCGATTTCTGCAAACGCTACAAAATTAAGGGTCCGGCTCTGGAAATGCACTTCAGGTATGACACCATAATCGAAGTTTGGGAAAATCTCAGCAGCGCATCATGGCTTATAGGAATTCTAAACTACTTAAATCCACGCGATGACTTAAAAATCCCTAGAATAATATTAGTTTTAGCTGAAATTTGCCTTCCGAACACGCATGAGTCTGATGTCGTTTCTAAAAATCTAATTCAAGCAGCCAAAAACCGGTTTCTTAATCCATGTAATGCAACGGTGAAGCATGCACAAGAATTATCTAATAAAATGTCTAATTATAGTGACAATTTTATCCATTATGGATATCAATATTATCATTTTAATTTCCCCATAGATATCCCAGAGCATAATAGTATTGTTGCTGCTCGATATAGCGACGTAGCAGTCGCTAAACGTGTCATTATAGACAGTGAAATTGCTTACAATATAGCTTCAAATAGAAATTATAGAGCTGAAAAATCAGCAATCCTCGCCCGGATGATAGTAGGCTACGCAGCCAGAGCAAGTCCTAGTAATTACGGAATACCAGGCGATCAATTCCTTGATCCGGCCAAATACATACTTGCTAGCCTGAAGAGAGACGCCGCGTATAGCCCACCATACAACGAATCATTAATTACTGCAATGGACGCTCTTTTGGATATCGAACACAAACATAATTGGGACCATAAAAGTTTTTTGGAGGATCGAGAATGGAATGACGCAAACACAAAATTTGATCAAATTAAAAGTAAAATATATGATGATTCTGAGTCGGGCTTAGAACAGCAGTTATGCGACATGATCCGCAGTATGTTTCCAAATCCTTTTAATTCAATGCAGAAGCAAAACAGCTGGCTGAAGAATCTTTTCCAGAAAAATCAAAAATCTTGACAGAGGGACATGAATGGTGCGCCGGTCCCAAATAACAGACATTGGCATGCTTTCGCCCCGCGGTCATTTTCCGCGACGGGAAATACCGGATGTTCTACTCAGGTGGAAACTGGCAAACGCCGGGATACGGCGTCGGCTGCGCGGTTTCGGAAACCGTCACCGGCACTTACCTCGACAGTCAAAGCAAGGACAAGGCCAGCGTGATCCACACCCTTCCCGGGGAACTCATCGGCCCCGGCCACAACTCGGTCATCCTCGGACCCGACGGGAAAACGTGGTTCAACGTCTATCACTCGTGGAACGACGACCGCAGCAAACGCCAGATGTGCATGGACTCCATCGTCTGGAAAAACAGCGCACCCGTCACCCAGAACCCCGGTCGCGGCTGGAAAACGGTGGTTTTGCCCGCGGCGGCAGAGTGATTATGCGGCAGGGCCGCCCCGCCGCGGCTGCCCACATGCCTTCGGGGCTTCGTTCTTCACCATGACCGGGAATGGGGCGCGGTCGGTCAGTCGAGCGCATCCAGTCAGCCGGGCCCGACCGTACTCACTGAATCGGCAAACGGACGAAAAGATCTGATTGTGGTTTTTATGAAATCGACCGCGGCGCGGGCGCCACTTTCAGTATCTTTCGCGTCCGGGGTGGTAGGGGTCCCACAGCCTGTTCACATCTCTCGTGCGATGGCTTCTGTCACGGCCACGGCGACCTTTCGATCCAAACGTTCATACAGACGGCTGAATCTGGATATCAGCGGGTGGGAAGATTCCGACTCCAGCAGTTTCCTGACTTCCTCACCGCGGCCTGCGGTATGGCGCACCAATTCCTCATCGGTCAGCCGATCAGCGCACCATTTAACGGCGAACCACGGCTCGACCTCGGTGCATTCCTGGAACAGGGCATCGTCCAAGAGATCTTCCGCGTATTTCAGGGCTGCGTGCGGGGCGGCCCGGGCGAATTTAGCCAACTGTGTGGGATCCAATCGGCCGGCTCCGAACTGCAGTGCCGCGGCAGGCGAGTTTTCGCCGCAGATAGCAATCTGCGCGTTCGTGAGATTCAAGCGGGTGTTCCCCCAACAGAACTCCTGCAGGAAGAGCTCTGGTTCCTTCTCACAGCAGAAATCAAGCTGCTCTGGGCTGAGGAGTTTGCTGTGCGTGATTGCGCCGGACGGTTGTGATCGGCAGCAAAAGTCGAACTGCTCTGCCGACAGCATTTCTCTCACGTTGTTAAAGTACAATGCAGTTCCGGGTTCTTTACGGATGCAGTAATCGAACTGCACCGGATTGAGCTGATTGACATGTTCCGAAAGCACCCATCCCGGTTGCTCCTCCACTAGCTTATTCAGTTGAGCAGCGTTCATTACTTTTCACGTTCGAGTGTCGGGCCGCATCAGAGTATTGGTCGTGTTCTAGCCACGCCCTCTGGATTCTGAGCGGTACCCGACGGGCACCTTGATTCTCAGGCTGGTAGCCAAACAAGAAGCTATACATCCGATGCTGACTTCCAACGCTTTATTACCGAATCCTCGATATTCGCAGGGATACCACAAAATCTCCAGTCCTACGACCGCCACCAAGGCGACCAATCCATGTCAGCGGGCACTTGCAAGCGGAGACGTGATCACTTGGGCGATGGATCGATATTCACATTCATGACAGGCGCTTCTTGTTTTCAGGGGCACCGGGCGCTTGTGGTGGTGATTGTGGTTGACGCCACCGCTTTTTCGGAAGACGCGGTCATGAAAGAGATCGGGGCCAAGACTTTTGGGATCTCTCCCCAATCCCTCTTGCTCCGCGCCGGCAGATCAAGGCCTGCGATTTCCCTTCGATCTTCGGCAACCGCAGGCCCTGAACTGCCACAGGCCCCTGCCAAGATTTCATGCCGCTCCGGTCCGACCAATCCTGCGTCGCTTCGCGTCCTTGGATTCGTCGGACCGAAACGGGGGATTTCCGATGACGAACCAATCTGGACGAACCGGTTTGTTTCAGGGACCAGTCCCTCACCTTGCTCAAGGGAAAGAATCGCCGGGCCTCGCTGCTCTCCGGGCCGTCTATTTTTCCCCTGACAAGGTACACCCAGGTCGACGCTCGCCGCTCAGCAGGTTTTCATGCTTTTTTGGCATGATCCTGGACCAAAGAAGAGAAGAACTCAGAGGAAGGAAAGGCACGATGGCCGGAGGAAAGTGGGGCGGACGCTTTCTCTTTGACTCTGCTAATTGAGGCGGAGCCGGTCCGGGCAGGAAGAAGAAGTGAAATCTCGGCTCGGTGGCACTTGCGCTCCACCAGCTTTGATTTGGTCCGAGTGCAGTCGGAAACACTCCGCGACCATCAACCCTCCATCAACACACCCGCATCCCCATGAACCATCACTTCAAATCCCTCGACTCCACCACTGCGCGACTCGTCCTCCAGTTCACCGAACCTTACTTCCCTTGGAAAAGACCCACCATCGTCCGACTCCACTTCAACGCCAAGGGGATTGCTATACCGAGCATTGGGGCCGTTCTCGGGCGTGACCCGGGCGAGCATTCCGCCATGATTCTCGACGTCCGCCAGCGGGATCTGGTGATCGTCTACTCCAAGATCCGCAAGGGCGTCGGTCATTGCACCTTCCGCTTCTATCGTGTCACCGACGATTGGGATCTTGCCCTGATTGAACCTGACCGCGGCCGCCTCAGAACTGATGGATATGATCATCTGATCGAGGTGACGGACCTCCATCAGGAGCGCCAAGTCGACTCTTGCTTCGAGACGTTACGAGATTTCCTCGCGGAATCCCATCCGGAATGGCTACAGGAAATTCTCGAAAGGCAAGTGGCTCATTGGCGGGCTCACAAACACGAGCAATTCCTCCGCTTGGCTCCATCGCGGGCGACCGCCGCCGAATTCGCCGCCTGCTTTTCCAAATATCCGCTTCTAGCGCTGGCCAATTTCAAGTCCCGGCTTTCGAAAAGGCAGATTCGATCCTGTGTGCGGCGAAGCCTGCGGGGTGGCGTGATGTACGCATTTGATGAGTTGTCGACGGCGCAAGTCGTCAAAGCCGAGCGCGAGTGTCCCGGAGAGATGATCCGGCATGCGGCGGACAGGTTGCCCGACGCCGCTCTCCGTCGGTGTTCAAAGATGGCCCCCTACACAGCCTTCGAATGCCGCCTCTCGATGCCACCTGCGAGACAGGCGACCGTGCTCTCGGTGGCTTATCCCTACTACACCCTGCTTTATCAGGGGATTTCTGAGACCGCCTTGGCGGAGGAAATCATAGATTCGGTCACCCATCATCCCGAGGAGTGGCTGCATTATCACGGTCATGACTTTGGCACGCTTTTCCTCGCCCTTCGGCATCACCTGGGACTCACGATTGCTCCCTCCAGGCTGCTCGAAATGCTCCATCGCATGGCCGAAGAACATCGCCCCCTGCTGGACCGCTACCTCGCCAGCCGAATGTAATGACCTACCTTTGGTAGATATTTTCTCGGTTTCTTCCGGGGTGAGGTCGATCCGGCCCGAAAAGGGAGAAGCAAACCGGAATTTGAAGATCCTGGCCGGGAAGTCTTTATTTCCGCCCACTCCCGGCAGAAGAGTATTGAATGTTGCCAGCCTACTTTATGGACGCAGGTCGGGGAATGCAACCGATCGTGCGACGGAATGCGGGAGCAATCTGGTCAGTCCATTCTCGCGTCGGATTTCAATTTCAAGGTGGTGCGACGACGTCCTTCGGCATTGGCAATTTTCTGAAGCGCCTCCTGCCTTTTAAAGAATGCTTCCACGCTTCCGATATGATAGACTCTACAACCCTGTTTTGCAGACTTGCGCTTTGTTGAGATTGATCTAATCTCACCGTCTAGGCGGAGGCTGCGGAGGATTTGCCTCGTGAGACCATAGACGCGGATTATTATTTTCTCGCGGGACCATTCCGGTTCGAGTTCATTTTGCATGGACTCACGCTATCAAACGGCGATGCAAAAAAGGTTAGGGCAAGATTGATTGCCTCCGCCGCCGATTTGACTGCTTCTGCCGCTCTGATTTCCGATTGCGCGGCTCTTTTAAGCGGCTGCAAGGCTGTTAGCGGTGGCCCGGAGGGCTCAGAATCGAGCTGTGAAGTCAAGCTCGATTTGAAAAATCTTAGCTGGTGTGTGAAAAGCGCTCGCAATCTCTCAAATTTGATCTTCTTCTCCCCCAGTAGATGACAAAGTTCCTGCTCAGGCTAATCCGGCTTTACTTGGTGGGCAGGAATCAGGCTGTAGCTATGCCGGCTGCTGATAGCCTTCGTCCGCAGCGAAGGGTGTACGGCGTCAGTGTTCTGGTCAGTGTCCGTCTGTCTTGGATTTCGACTTGGGTTTGGATTTGGCTTTGGATTTCAGGGCGTCTGAGCGACGGGCTTGGATGATTGATATTTTCTCGCGGTACTCCTGTCTTTCGAAAAATTTAACCACGCTCGCGACGTCAATCAATCTACTACCTTGTTTTGCGCCGTTGCGCTTTGTCGAAATTGATGTGATCTCATCGTCAGCAGCGAGGCTGCGAAGAACTTGCCGAGGGAGGCCATAAACAATCACGATATCTTCTTCGCGGGCCCATTTCCGCTGGAGTAATTTTTGCATGGGGCTACCGTATCAATCGGCATCTCCAAAAATATTAGGGCAGGATTACTAGCTCTGGCCGCTGACTTGATGGCTTCTTCCGCTACTTTTTCCGGTTGAGCCGCCGCGCTTTTCGGTTGCGCCGCTGAGATAGGTGGTTAGAAGCCCTTAAATTTCACTAACAGAGTCAAGTGCTAATTTCGACACGCCCTCAACGCCTTCCTACAGGCCAGCTTTTATCGACTTTTTGGTCCTGGACGGCGTTCCCCACAAAGCATCCCACTTCTTGAACTGTTCCACGACAATTTCAGCCGTGACCACCACTCCCTGCTTATACTGCTCAGTCTTCTCCCGAACCGCCCTATCCACCATCTCACTGCTGAGGGAGGCACCTTGGGAGACCTGGTCGCCTTCCCGCCACCTCATGAACTTTTCAAACCGAGCTTCGCGTCGATAAGCCGCATCCATTCCCGGCATCAGGTAGCGAAGCATCGTGTCAAAAGACGGAAAATTCTCGAAATGCGGGGGAGGTAGGGGCGGGTGTAATAATTTTACGGCCGCATCCCAAATTTGTTGAATTTCTTCAACCCGTTCCTGTGCCGAGCCACTTGGCAGCCCTGCCGCCAGTCGGGTCAGTTCAAATGTCGTCAGCTCCATCGGAGCAGTCATTAGGACAGGTTTGGAAGTTTTGCAATTGCATTGTCGAGCGCTGAATCATTGGCGTGGCTGTAAATCTGATGACTCTCACGCGTGCTGTGACCGGTCAGGGCCATGCGATCCTCCTCGGAAACGCCGGCGTTGCGAAGCCAACTTGTAAAGGTGTGTCGTAAACTGTGAAAACCCCGTTCGTAGGTCACGCGGCCCTTGGACTTTTCGCCCTCCACAGGCAAATGGGAGGCCTTGCCGCGGTCCACCTTGGCCGCGAGCATGATTTTATTGAAAACCTTTGACAGGGCCGCCGTGTATTTCTCGCCATTAGCTTTTGAAAGCGCTGTGAACACATAAGGCTGGTCGCATTGAGGCCTCACGCTTATGAGGAATTTGAGCAAGTCAGACTGGATCGGAATTCGGATTGTCCGCTTTTTCTTCTGGGTCTTTCGTGGCATCAACACGATGCGCTTGTCGTCAAGGTCAACTGTTTCCCACTTGAGTCGGGCAGCGTCGCCCAGGCGCAAGCCTGTGAAGGCCGCTACCAAGATCAGTCCGGACCATTGCCCGTTTGGGGATGCCTTGATGAGCGAGCCAATCTCGGCGAGCGTAAAGGGCTTTCGCTCCATGCTGTCGCTCGTGTCAAGGGGCTCCAGCGCAGTGCAAGGGTTGAAAGATATCAGCCCCTCCTGAATCGCTGCACGGTAGACCGCTCCGATGTCCTTCATGTAATTTTGGACAGTCCTTCCAATTCTGCCGTCGTCCTGTAACGACTCTCGCCACCGTCGGGCATCCTGCGGCGTCACGCTTCCCAATGGTTTCTTCCGCCGTTCGTCCCCAAGAAAAGTCAGAAAGGAGGTCGTGTGCCCTTTATACCGGGCCATCGTCGAATCCGACGTGCCCCGCGCTTTACGGCGAAGCCACTCTGCGATCCAGGTTTCGAGCGTGAAGTCTGTCATGTCCTCGCCCGTCGCAATGGCTAGCAACTGGGCAAGGTATTTGCGGGCAACCGGTGCTGTAAAAGTCTCCCGCTCAATTTCAGCAACGGCTTCCGCAAGAACCGCTTTCGCCCGCTGCGCTCTGTCTGAACCGCCCTGAATGACCGACTGTGCGTTTCGCTCCATTTCAACGGCAAAAGCCATGGCCTTCTTGCCGTTGGTGTGTCCGGTCGATTTCCGAACTTTCTGAAGCTCATTGGTTGTGGCGTGGACAACATAGAATTGGCACTGGTAAATTGCGCTTCCGGAACGTTTGTAAATACTGGCCATTTGAAAGAATGCATACGGTCGGCAGGTGGCTGACAGTGTGCAAAACTGTGACCCATCGATGCTGCTTATACAAGATTATACTGCTTATCAGCGCCATAAACTGCTGATAATCATTGGACTCAAAGGCAAAAGCATGCGTTCGTGGGTTCGAATCCCGCCAGCCCGACCACTCCAAAACCGCCGAAACATTAGTTGTCGTGTAAAACTTTATTTGTTGGTTAGTGAATTTTAAAATTGTACTATTTTGAGGATGTGTACAATCGGACAGGTGCCCGCCAAATTACACCGAATCAAGCTATCGAAATCCGACCGTCATGAACTCGAAGCCCTCCGCGATCAAAAGCGCGGCAAGGCCTCCGGCATCATGCGTGCGGTCGCCTTGGTGCTCTCCGACGAAGGGCCGTATGGTCCCGCCATGAAAGATGCGGAAATTCAGACACTGACCGGACTTTCCATCCGCAACCTCGAACGTCTCCGGCAGCGTTGCTGCGAGGTCGGACCGCTTGCCGCCCTCGCACGCAAGCCTCGTGCCACTCCGGGGCGTGAGGTCAAAATCACAGGCGAGATCCATGCGCGCATCACCCAGCTTGCCTGCTCCAAGCCCCCGTCCGGCCATGCCCGCTGGACGCTTCGACTGTTAGCACGTCATCTCGTCGAGATCGAAGTCATCGAAACCATCTCCCACCAATCTGTCGGAACGGTTTTAAAAAAAGTGAACTCAAGCCATGGCGGCAGGAACGCTGATTCGGCAATGACTTGGAAGTTCCATTCGACAACAACCAAGCCGAGCGAGATTTGCGGATGATCAAAGTGCAGCAAAAAGTATCTGGCTGTTTCCGCAGCGAAGCCGGAGCCAAGCGATTTTGCGTGATCAGCAGCTACCTATCGACCATCCGCAAACAAAGCCTGAACCTGATGGAATCCCTCAAAGCCGCCTTCATAGGAAATCAGGTCAAGTTTACCACCTGAATAGTTACAAAAAAGGTTGCTATTCCGGTCACGTCCCGATCTTCGGGGAGCACCTGCGCCCTCGCAGGTGGTTTTTGGCGCCCTCGCCGAAAACAGCGCCGATTTCCGTGTGACGCCCGTCCTTGGTGGGGGCACCAAAGACAACACGCGAGGGCGCGTGTTTTTCCCACCAGACGAAATCCCCGCCCCCTCCGCGGAAACTCAGCTCCCACCCGCAAGCTTTACCACCGATGCCTTGGCCTGCGCCAGGGTGCCCGCATCGCGCCGCGGCTGGAAGCCGATCGCCGCCAGCTCCGCTGTCTGGTCCGTATCCCGGCTGGCGCTACAATAGTAAAAGCGCACCTGCGCCAGGGACACCCCGGCATCATCGAGCACCCTGTTGCGCGTCTTCGTCGCCGCTTGCCGGCCCCCGCCGGTCGCCGCGCCCGTGCTCGCATCAAAAATCCCGAGCTGCGCCCCGATGTCCGTCACCAGATCTGCCGGATAACGCCCCTCCGCGTGCAATGCCTCATGATCCTTCACCGCCAGCCGCGAAAGCCCGATCACCCGTGCATCGCCGAAACGGCCCAGATTTCCACCCACCCAGCCGTAGGTCGCAAAGACGGCCCGTCGCTGCGCGTCCGTGATCTTCGTCCCCCGGATCGCATCGATGAATTTATGGCTTCGTGCAACAACTCCGCCAGATTGGTCAGTGCGGTGCGGGCCGTGCCGGAGCCGCCCGCGCGGTCGCCCTCGGTCGCTGCCGTGACCGCGTCCGCCTCGTCCAGCTTGGTGAAATCCCTATCCACCTGTGTGCGCAGCACGGCCGGGAGCTTGAAGGCATCGCCCGCCGCGCGGTCGTCATCGGTGGTCTGGATCAGTTTGAGCTGGGCGAGAGCGGCGAGGGATTCTGCGTTGGGCATGGCTTAGGCGGTTTGGTTAGTGCCGAAATCCAACAGCTACTATCCATTCCGTCAAGCAGTCTCAATGCCGCGGCCACGACCTGTCAGGCCGCGCCGCTTTCTCAAAATGGACCGCAATCTCATGCGTGTCCACCCGTCAATCCCACTCAGCTCGCTGGCTTTGGCGTATTTGAAGTAGCCGAACCAACCGGACAGTGTCCGGTTGAGGTCCGCCACAATCGCTTGCATACTTCGCCCGTTGGCCCGGCGCGTCCGCGGTTTGATGGTTTCGCGCAGCTTGCGCAGGCTTTTGGGCCGAACCCATTCGCGTCAGGTTAGTGCGTAAATAACTGGTTTACAGTGATTTACGCAGAAATAATTCAATTAAAAGCTTGACTAGGTGAGCGAGCCGGCAAGCTCGGTATGTCAAAAGCCTTACCCGCCGGCCGCTCGTGTCCGAGCCTGCCCGACCTTGATTTGATCGCAAGCCAAACCCGGTTGATCATTCGCAAATCCCGCAAATTCA
>Ga0209512_1001411_pt1 | contig 29698 bp, 25 predicted proteins | sample frozenSSSSmetaG_FD_184142 | JGI IMG/M metagenome (GOLD analysis project Ga0209512, IMG submission 184142) | Glacier valley bacterial and archeal communities from Borup Fiord, Nunavut, Canada, to study Microbial Dark Matter (Phase II) -... | ecosystem: Environmental > Aquatic > Freshwater > Ice >...
ATAAAATAAAATACTTAGCCAAATACTTCCTGCTTCCTCGTAACCGCAATGCGTTGGTTAGCTCGCCGGAAATCATAGATTCATCAATGATCGCTTCTCCTTCTTTGATGATTCCATCCGCCGGAATTTTTTCACCGGGTTTTACCCGGAGTAAATCACCTTTTAGTGTATGCGGTAATTAACAGGGCTGATTGGTGTCCGGTTTGCCAGGCGAACAGAACTAAAGTAATGAATAAAGTGATACTTGTATGCAAAAATCTGAATGTAAAGTTTGTAGCAAATGATCTTACAGATGAACAACCGATTACCAAGTCAACTACGGAATTAAAAAAGAACAAGCTTTTTAATGCAGTAAAGAAAATAAAATCAACAGGCCTAATTCTTTTGGTAGATACAAAAACAAAAAAGATTATTAAACAAATTAGTGTAACAAAACCTGCTGAAGAAATCATTAAAGAAATTACAGCAGCACAGGGTTGAATGGTAAAGGTTCATTTCATAGGTTGGTTGGTGGTGATTTAAGTAACAGCCCTCTGCTGAGAGAGGGCTGTTACAATTTAAAATATTTTAAGAATGAGAAAATTAATTAATCTTTCTGCAGTTTCTGTAATTTAATTGTATTATTTATGTTGTTACTTGCAACCTTATTACTAAAGCATGTAGTAGTTCTTCAAATTAAAAGGGTTCATTTGAATCTAAAAATGGAATTCAATTTTCAAACAGCACACTAAAACAAGTGATCATTAAAAACAAACAGGAAAGCAAACCAATATTCCTGTTTGCATATGCCGACTATTGCTCATCCTGTAATGAAATAATAAAGACAGTAGTTTCAACTGAATACACGTTTGTTCTTTGACATCTTGACTTTTATTATTTAAAAACACTTCGGCAGGTTTGCCCAATACCTCCTGAGGTACCAGTAACAACAATCACCTTATCTTTTAATGAAAAACCGATTTGCAAATTCAAACTTTTTAATTTTAATAAATAGTTTGAAGATAGTTGAGATAACTATTATTAATTTCCTAACTGTTTAACAGCAATGTAAGCCATAAGCCCAGTGCTTATAACAAGTGCATCTTCTTCAATATTAAATGTTGGTGTATGCAGTGATGAGGTAATCCCCTTTTCCTTGTTACCGGTACCCAAAAGGTAGAAACAGGAATGGGCTGCCTGTGAATAGTAAGAAAAATCTTCCGCTATCATCATCATGTCTGTATCCACCACATTATTACTCCCAAGATACTCTTCTGCAAAAAGCCGTACATTATCAGTAAGTTTTTCATCGTTTATCAAAACCGGGTATCCGCAACGAATAATAAACTCACAGCTTCCTCCCATGCTTTCTGCAATACCTTCCGCCATTTTTTTCATTCTCTTATGCGCTTCTTCCCGCCAGCTTTCGCTTACAGTACGGAAAGTGCCCTCCATGTAAACTTTATCGGGAATAACATTAATGGCGCCATCAGCTATTAATTTGCCAATTGATAAAACACTTGGAAGCAATGGATTGCTGAACCTGCTTACTATCTGCTGCAAAGCAACAATAATATAAGCCGTGATTGCTACAGGGTCAACATTCTGGTGTGGCATAGCGCCATGCCCTCCTTTGCCGTGAACAGTAATAAACAATTCATCCATTGATGCCAAAAACTTCCCTTTCCGGATAGCCACTTTTCCAGCATCAATGTAAGGCATTACATGCTGCCCGACGACTGCCCCTGGTGTTGGATTTTCCAACACGCCGGCTTTAATCATAAGACTGGCACCGCCGGGAAGTTTTTCTTCACCGGGCTGAAAAATAAGTTTAACCGTTCCGCTGAATTTGTTTTTAATGGATTGCAAAATATAAGCAGTACCCAATAATGAAGCTGTATGTGCATCATGACCGCAAGCATGCATTACTCCATTATTTTGAGAAGCATACATTACTTCATTAGCTTCTGTAATTGGTAAAGCATCCATATCGGCACGCAAAGCAATTACCTTATCGCCGGGTTTTTCCCCCTTTATAATTCCAACAATTCCTGTACCAGCCATTGCCTCCCCGGAAATCCCCATTTCACCCAGTGTTGCTTTTACATAGGCGGATGTTTTATATTCACAAAATGATAGCTCAGGATGAGCGTGCAAGTTCCTTCTATTTTCAATTACGCTATCATAAACCTTATCTGCTAATTGTTTTATTTCATCTATAAGCATATATCAGTCATACTTTATCAATTAGATTTTTATCTTTTATTCAGACTCTGGCCTACTTTGTTATGCTACCATCATACACTATTCTCCCTTTTACCATCGTCATTGAAATATTAATATTGTTGTCAAAAATTACAATATCCGCATCATTACCAACAATCAGTGCCCCTTTTTTATCTGATACACCCAAAATACGGGCTGGTGTACTTGTAATCATTTTTATTCCCTCTGTTAATGAAACACCTGCCATAGAAATCATTATTCTTACCAAGCAGTCGGCTGTTGCTATACTGCCTGCAAATGAAGTCCGGTCAGGAAGTTTTGCTACTCCGTCCTCTACAATTACTTTTAACCCATTGTCAATGTTTCCTAAAACACTTTCTTTTACATCTGTACCTGCTGCCCTCATTGCATCTGTTATCAATGCGGTATGATCTGCACCTTTTATTTTATAAACTAATTTTAGCAGCGGTGCCGGCAAGTGTACGCCATCAGCTATAATTTCTACATCCATATCTTCAATTAGGTAGGCACTTTCTATAACACCTGCATAGCGAAATGCATTTCTTCTGGTAACACCCGACATACCGGAATATAAATGGGTAGCCAGCGTAAATCCATTGTCAAATGCTGCTATCACATCTTCGTAAATGGCATCAGTATGTGCTACCGCAGGCAAAACCCCCTTTGATTTCATATATCTTCCGAATTCGATTGCTCCTTCTAACTCAGGCGCAGCACTCCAGCGTTTGATACTGGAAGAATGTGACAATATATCTTTATATTCTTTCGGGTCAGGGTCTCTGATATATCTTGGGTCTTGTGCTCCCCGCTGGTTCATGGCAAAGTAGGGCCCCTCCAGATGCATACCAAGAAATTGTGCACCATTTATATTATTTCGGTTTGCATCTTCATACACATCCAGTGTCTGCAGTATCTCCTCCTTTGTACTGGTGAGGGTGGTAGGCAGCATAGCTGTAGTACCATATCGTGCGTGTGTTTCTGCGATTTTTAAAAAAGCAGTTTCATTTCCATCCATAAAATCATACCCACCGCCACCATGTACATGTATATCAATAAAACCTGGAGAAATATATTTACCATGAGCATCTATTTCAATGGCATCTGCTACCGAAATATTTTTTTCACTGACAGCCGTGATTGTGTTTGCTGTAATAAGTACTGAGCCTCCGTCAATGACCTTATCAGGTGTTATTATTCTCCCGTTGAATATTTTTATTAGTTGTTGCATGTATTTTTAAATGGAACTAATTGTTATTTTTAATTTGAATCAGATTTGTATAACAAATTGATCTGTTGTTGATTCTCACTTTTTTCATCTGCACAAAATCTTGTAAGAAAATTGATCTAAATAATCCAAAGCCTTTTACAATATCCATCGCCTTATTTTATGTCCATAAAATGCATAGAATACAAGGTACAGATAACATGGAAATAATATCCAGTAGGCAAGCCGAACTGTATAGTGATCGGCGAGCCACCCGTAAAGAAGTGGCAATACTGCATTTCCACATAAACCCATAATCATTAAAGAAGCACCCAGTTTTGTAAATCTTCCCAATCCATCGAGGGCCAATGGCCACATACTTGCCCATACCATTGAATTTGCAAACCCTAATAACACCACAAACCAAATGGAAATATCAGCTTCATGTCCTAAAAAAACAACCATTCCTTTTGCAAAGATGATGAGTAATGTAAGCATAACTCCTAACAATGTACACAACTTTAAAGCATTAACTTGCTTTATGAATTTTGGGATACAAATTATACCGAGTATATAACCACATATTGTTGCAAAGAGTGTATAGGAGGGAAATACTTTGGCTTCCATTAAATTTATATGCATAGAATTGGCATATCCTATAATAGTATCAATGGAAATAACCTGGGTGCCTACATGCAGAAAAATACCTATAGCCCCCAGGATTAAATGAGGAAACTGAAAAATAGTTTTTTTGCTCGAGTTAGCTGTTTCTAATTCAGGGCTTTCCTGTTCGGTATTGATTTCAGGGAGTGGAGAATAACGCACCATTAACCCCAGTGCAAACAGCGCTGTACCTACAAATGTGTAGGGAATAATAACCCTTCTTATCAGTTCATCTAAAGCTGTATTTCTGTTTGCATTATTCATCGTACCTAGCTGTTTAAATAAATGAGTATCGGTAGCCTTTAATATAACAGCGGCGAATATCAGCGGTGCGATAATGCCTGCACCTTTATTGAAAATACCCATGATACTGAACCGCTGAGCCGCTCTTTCTTTAGGGCCTAAAATGGTGATATAAGGATTGGCTGCTGTTTGAAGCACAGCAAGTCCGGCGCCTATTGTAAAAAGACCGATAAGGAATATTTCATACGTTCTTGTTAAAGCAGCAGGTACAAAAATAAAAGCACCGAGAGACATTATCCAAAAGCCTGTCATCATACCTCTTTTAAATCCTGCTTTTTTTAAAAGATAAGCGGATGGTACCGACATGATGAAATAAGAAATATAAAATGCAAATGTTACGAAGTAAGATTGAAAATTGGTTAGCTCACATGCAATTTTAAAATAAGGAATAAGAATAGCATTTACCCATGAAACAAAACCAATAATAAAAAACAATATCCCAATGATAAGTATAGAAATGAAATTGTTCCGTTTAGTTAAATAACTTACTTCTATAGTGCCTGATATCTCTTTGTTTGTCATTACTATTTATTGATTATTATTGATTGAAAGAAGTTTAGCAGAAGTTTTATCAAGATAACTGGTACAATTTTTATGCAATTGTAGGATAAACATTACTAATTAATTGTTCCAAAGTATTTTTTATGGCAACTGCTTTTCTTCCATCGGGCACCGAACAAATAATATACTTCGATTTTAAAATTTGCTTTACAGACATACTGATTGCATAACGGGGCACTTCGTCTATAGACTTAAACCACTCCTCGCCCAATTGCTGATTCCTGCATGCTTTGTCCAATTCTACAATTATGTAAGGTTGTTCTGTTTCAAAATCAGCCGGGGGACAATTAAGCGCCAGGTGACCGTTTTCCGCAATACCTATGATATTGAGATCGCCTTCATTAAAGTTTTTATTTTCCATAGCAGAAAAATTACCAGAATTGGATAAAACTATTACCTGCGTTAACAGGATCATTTAACGCTGATGAAAATCCATTCATGGCCTCTCCAACGGCAATACCAAGGCAGGTAAGGCTGCTTAATTTTAAAAATTCCGTACTCTATTTTTCATCTTTAATTTTTTTAGAATATAATGAGTCTAAGCCGTAATTTTTTTCTGGATTTCCATGAAGGTTTTCACAAATTCATCATCAGTCAGGTGAGGATAATACTTATATATACGGTCTATTTCTTCCATTTGCCCAATAGATAGTTTTTCCTCAGAGTTTAAACAGTATATTCCATCAAGTAATCCCTGCCTCCGCAATATTTCGTGAATGCCTGCAATGCACCCTTTAAAAAAATGATGAGCATCAAAAATTACAGCATTCATATCTGTAACTTCAATGCCTTTCGCTAATAGATTTTCAATGCCCACATAATCATTGCCAATACATTGTTTGACTTCTATAAAAAGTTCCACCGCTTTTTCCGTCCATACAGCCCAATGACCAAGCAACCCTCCAACAAATCTTTTTTCAACTTTTTCTCCATTGACCACAAACCTGTAAGGCGTTAATAAATCAGCAGCAATATTGTCATCGTTGCCTGTATATAAAGCAATTTCATTTCTTCTGGAAGAATTGCAAACTGCTCTAACAACATCAAGTGTTTGATACCGGTTAAAAGCTGCCACTTTTATGGCATGTACATTGGGGATTTCAGCAAATGCACGCCAGAATTCATAGCTTAACAAACGTCCTCCTACTGCTGGTTGCAGGTAAAACCCAAACACTGGAATTATTTCAGCAATTGCAGCGGCACGCTCTATAAGTTTGCTTTCTGAATAATTCGTCAACCCACCCATGCTAACAAGGCCAAGATGATAACCATATTTCACAGCCAATTCTGCCTCTTTGATTGCTTGTGCTGTTGGACCGCAAATACCCGCTACTTTTATGAACGGACGCTTTAGTTTTGCTTTCTCAATTTCTTCTGCGGCTATTTTTAATACTGGCTCTAAAAGCTTAAATTCAGGTTTCCTGATTTCAAACTGAGTAGTATGAACACCCACGGCAACGCCTCCTGCACCGCTGGCAATATAGTAATTTGTAAGTGCCCGTTGGCGGGGCTCATCAATTTTCAAATTTCGATGCAACGCTAATGGATGCGCTGGTATCACAGTACCCTGATGTAATAAATTTTTTATGTCCGGATATAGTTGCTTTAATTTCATTATTATTAAAATTGTCCCTCCCGTTGCTGAAAATGAGTAGGTTTATTCAAAGTTTTACCACCCTCGTTTATCCACTCTGCAAGCAACTCCATTATTTGTTTGAGTGATGTCTTGGGATAACCGAACAAACGAAAGGATTCCGCTGCATTACTAAGCAAAGCATCGGGTTGCTCTATATTTATAAATTCAGGTGTTTGGCCAAACATATTACCAAATTCTTCAGAAAGCCATCGTACTGATAAAGTTTCAGGACCAGTTACATTCAAAATTTTTGAAGGAACACTGCAATAATGTAATGCCCTGATGGCAATTTCATTGGCATCACCCTGCCAGATTACATTCACATTTCCCATACTCAAATCAACAGGTCTTTTCTCTTTAACTGCTTTAGCTATTTCAAGCAGTACGCCATAGCTTATATCATTTGCATAATTAAGCCTGTATATTAAAATAGGAGTATTATATTTTGAAGAAGAATATTGAAATATCCGTTCTCTTGCAAGACATGATTGGGCATATTCTCCTACTGGTCTCGGTATGCGGTCTTCAGCAGCACCTCCCAATGTTACGGGCGTTAAATGATACACATTACCTGTTGAAAAAACAACGAGATTAGAATTTTTGTACTTCTCGGCTACACGGCCCGGCAAGTAAGCATTCATTGCCCATGTGAAAGATTCTTTGCCGACAGTCCCAAATTTTGTTCCGGCGAGATAAAGTACATTTTTAACTTCGGGCAATTCTTGTAACTGATTATCATCCAATAAATCAGCACTAATCGTTTCAATTCCTTCCCGGTTTAATCCGTCTTGTATGCCGGGCTCAGAAAAACGAGAAACGCCAATCACTTTCTTAGTTATTCCCGCTTTGTCAATTGCCTGTTTGGCTAGCTTTGCCAAAGCCGGTCCCATCTTTCCACCAACACCTAATATCAAAATGTCTCCTTCTATTTTAATAATATCTGCAATCAACTCTTCTGAAGGCTCTAGTAATTTTTTATATGCCGATTCTATATTGTCCATCGTCTGATATTTCATAGATCATAATTCCAATTAGCAAAGAAAGCAAAAATTTCTAAGTAATTCTCTGAATATAACTCTACTCCTTATTTTTTACTTTTTAGGTTTCTTATCCAAACTCCGGGCCCATAATTGCAAATTGTTTTTCCGGCATACCAGGAAAACTATTGCTGCCACGATACATACGGACAAAAGGACGATGTCCCGTAAAACCAATAGCCGCCAACCATGCTAACCATTCCGGATCAAAATGCAACGCATCCAAAATAACCGGGCATCCTATACAACTAAGTAATGCTGCAAAAACAAAATTTTTAGCAATGTTGATATTTTGTGCTACAACCGGCCCGAGATGTATAAAGAGATGTCCGGGTCGCCCCAAACAATAGCCCTCAATTTCATTTTGTTCCTTTACTAAAAATGCATACTGTGGTGCCTCTTCCCACATCCATTCCAGCAGCAGTTGACGATTAGCGCCAAATATTTTATGATCAAATTCTATCAAGGCAGGAAGATCATTTTTTGGGACAAATCTGGCAGTTGAAACATTTAGTTTATCGGCAGTCACTATTGTGCTCATCCGGCTTAACTGGTATTCATCAACAAAATCCAATTTTAGATAAACTTCCCGTCCTGCAGGTGTGGCATCTATTTTAACTGTTTTTTCTTCTCTTAAAATTTGCAGAGCTTCCCGCAGCAATTGCATGCCAATACCCCGCCGCTGAAAAGCAGCATCTACCAACACCATACCTATCCAGCTAAATGAATGCTGGTAACAAACCGTGGTAACAGTCCCGGCAATTTTTCCCTCATTAACAGCAACACAACAACCATTTGGGCTGAGTTGTAAAAAAAGTTTCCAATTCTTTTCAAGTTGATTCCATTTTGCCTCACGGCAGAGTTTAAGACCGGCACCAATGTCGTCTGGTTTCATCTTGCGGTATTCAATCATGTTTTATTGCTGTTTAAAAGGTTTGTTTTTGGATTAATAATTAATTAACTGTTTGCCATCATTAAGAGATATTTCACTATTCATATACCTGAACGTTCCTTTTAAATTTTCTAGCAACTGTATACACCCGTTGATTTTATTGTTGGTATCCTTTATTAAATGAACAACTATATCTCCTTTTGGATGAGGAAATTTTGCATCAACTTACCCTATTGCACAGCATGATCACGACGGAGATGTTGCGGCCATTTCTGGAGGGTTTGAATATTGGGGTACAGCCATACCACAATTAGCAGGGAAATATCTTTTTGGCGATATCCCTTCAGGAAGATTGTTTGATGTGGAGATGTCCGATATTAATCAAGGAAAACAGGCAATTATTAAAAGAATGGAGGGCTTCTATTAATGGTACACATAAACACTTAAAGAGCTTTGTGGAACCGACCGGCCAGACCTGCACTTAGGCAGGGATGCCCGGGGAGAACTCTATATATTAACCAAGCCTGACGGGAAAGTGTATAAGTTAATGGGCGCTAACAATGAAAGCCGCCAATAAGTAATAAAGAGTAAGCAATAAACCAGCCAGGATAATGAAAACTTCAAGAAGAGATTTTGCAATTAAATCTGCACTGGCTGCAGCAGGAATGGTAAATCTTCAGTAAGACGGTTATCCATATAAAATTATTTTTAATCACCATTTTATCTGTCTAGTCGGAAGCTTTCCACATTCTATTAAACGATCATTCTATTTTTTTACGAGGCAGTACTGCCACTGCGATAGTGCCAATTACAGATAATAAAATTAAAGCAGTAAACCCTAAGGTATAACTTCCTGTCTGGTCACGAATACCACCTGCCAGTATTGGCCCAAAGGCTTCGCCTAATCCATCAACAGTTAATACAAGTCCCATTACCCGGCCCATTACTTTTACCCCAAATAATTCAGCAGCCATCAAAGGAATGATCATGTAATCCCCACCAAGGCCAATGCCAAATATAAACGCAAAAAGATAAATAACACCAGGCGAAGAAGCAAAGTAAAGAAGTAAAATGGATGTTGAAATAAGTGTGTAGATAAGGATCATAACGTACTTTTTGGGGAATCGGTCTGCCAGCCACCCCATCAGTAAACGCCCGATGATACTTGCTCCAAGTACTAACGAAATAATATTTGCAGCAAGCCCCTGCGAATATTTTAAATCGAGACTAAAAAACAATTTCAGGTTCTGGCTAATGCCGGCCACTGCTCCAATAGAACTCATACTTCCTATGGCAAGTAAATAAAATGATTTATTTTTTAAAATACTTTTGAAAGATATTGTGGGTTCACAAGGTTTACTTTCCTTCAATTTCCTTTCGGGATTCTCTTTTACAAACAAAGCCATAGGAAGTGCAACCACAATCATAATAATACCTAATACTATCAGAGAAGAACGCCAGTTCATTTGCATATTGAGCCACTTCGCAATTTGTGGTACTAACATTCCTCCAAACCCAATCCCGATATAGGCAATGCCCATTGATTTCCCTCTCGATTTATTAAACCACCTTGAAATAAGTACCTGATTTGGCAGGGGGCCGCCACACATATATCCTACAGCCACCAAAAAGTAAAAGAAATAAAATTGCCAAAGAGAGGTCATGGTGCTGAAACCCATAACAGCAACACCGGCCATTGTAATACCAAATAACATTAAGCGCTTTGGCCCAAACCGGTCAATAAACCATCCCGCCGCAAAACCTATTAATGGGCCTACAATAATTTTTCCAACTACATTGCCAGAGGTTACCGTGGCACGGCTCCAGCCAAAATCCTTTATCCAAAAATCAAAAAAGAAGGGAAGACCATAAAACATAATGCCCACAATGGAGAATAAGCTGAGAAAGCCCGTAGCAGTTACGTTGTATTGTCCGGAATTTAATTTTTCGATTTGCATCATTCTACAAATATTATTTTCCTGTTAACCGGGTTTGTTCACACCTGATTTATTAATCGTGTAGTAATTAGTGCCGATAACCATCGGAATAGTTTTTTATATACCTAACGATAGAATATGGATATAACATTCGTTGCGCCGCATTCTTGTACATTTGATTAGCTACTCTGCAAATACAATGTCCATTACTAAATTCCGCTTCCATTGATATCAACACAGTGCCAGGCAACCAATGAATTTATAACCGTGGAATAGTTAACCCCCCATCCACCATAATCACTTGTCCTGTACTATACATGAAATCCCCTTTCACCAGCGATGCCACTACTTTTCCAACATCATCCGGCTGGCCCCAGCGTTTTTGCACACACAATCCTTCTTCGATTAATTTATCATATTTTTCTCTTACACCCGATGTCATATCTGTATTAATTACTCCGGGGCGAATTTCATAAACCGGAATATCATACTCACCTAAACGAACAGCAAAAAGCTGCGTAGCCATACTGATACCAGCTTTGGAAATACAATATTCTCCTCGATTTATGGAGACAACAGTAGCTGAAATGGATGATACGTTTATGATGCAGGATGTAAAATTTACATCAGCCAACTTTTGTTCAATCATCCAGTTAGCAACATTCTGCGTCAAAAAATAATTTCCTTTCAGGTTTGTAGAAACTACTTCGTCAAAACTTTCTTCAGTTGTGCAAAGCACATCACGCCTTTCTTTTGGTGCTATACCGGCATTGTTAACAAGTATATTTAATTTGTTATAATGTGCTTTTACCTGCTGAAGAATTCTTTTTCTGTCTTGCTGTAAAGCAATATTTCCCTGACAGTATATAACGTTTACACCTAATGCCTGAATACTCTCAATAACATCTTTAACAACTTCCTCCGGACGAACACCATTGATAGCAATATCAAAACCATGCATTGCAAGATTTTTTACTATCCCATATCCAATTCCTCTGCTTCCTCCGGTAACTAATGCAACTTGTTTCATCAATATAATTTTTTATAATGCAGGTATATCCACCCAACATCGTTTTTCCCAACTCTCTATTCCTTTTTCAGCCAGTTGTACACCCTTGGCTCCTTCCATAAGGTTCCATGGAAATGGTTCATTTTTTACAACATGTTTTAAAAACAATTCCCACTGCACTTTAAAAGCATTGTCGTATACTTCCTGATCCGGCACTTTACTCCATCCACCAAAAAAATCAATGGGTTGTGCAATATCCGGGTTCCAAACGGGCTTTGGTGTATTGCCGTAATGCTGAATATAACATTCACGAAGCCCTGCTACTGCAGAGCCTTTTGTACCATCTACCTGCAATGTTAACAGGTCATCACGTCTGACCCTAACTGCCCATGATGAATTAAACTGTGCTATAATTCCGCCTTCCAGTTCAAATGTTGCATAAGCTGCATCATCGGCTGTGCATTTATATTCATTTCCATTTTCATCAACCCTTTTAGCTATATGCGTTGCTCCCAGGCAAGACACTGCTTTTACCTTTCCAAACACTTCATCCAATACATAACGCCAGTGGCAAAGCATATCTACAATAATTCCACCATCATCTTCCTTGCGATAATTCCACGAAGGCCGTTGTGCAGCAATAGAATCACCTTCAAACACCCAATAGCCAAACTCGCCTCTTACAGAAAGTATCTCCCCAAAAAATCCCTGTTGAATCAACCGTTTTAATTTTACAATGCCTGGCAACCACAATTTATCCTGCACCACACCATTTTTAAGTCCGGCTTTAGTGCATAGTTCGTACAACTCCAATGCGACTGCTGTACTAACGGCAATTGGTTTTTCGCAATAAATATGCTTGCCTGCTTTTACCGCTTTTCGAACAGCATCGGCTCTTCTTCCCGTAGTTTGTGCGTCAAAATAAATAATATTATCCGGATCGTTCAATGCATCATCTAAGTTGATACTCATTTTAGTAATACCGTTTAATGCACACAATTTTTTTAGTTTGTTTTCATCACGACCAATCAAAATAGGATCGGGCATAATGGTTTCACCGAAGCCAATGTTTACACCGCCCTGTTTTATGATTTCTACAATGGAACGCAGCAAATGCTGGTTGGTACCCATGCGGCCTGTAACGCCATTCATTATTATTCCTACTGTATGTTGCTTCATGTTTCTATAAAATTATTTAAGTATGATTTTTATAAGCGGTTATAATATTTTCTAAAAATAAAGACTGATCTTGTTTCCAGTATTCAGTAGAAAAGATTTCTACTTCGTTGTAACCAGTGTAGCCGGTAGCTTCCACCCAACTCCTGATTTTCTTGATCGGGATACAACCTTCACCCATCAAACCCCGGTCATTTAATAAATCAATGGTAGGTGTTTTCCAATCACAAACATGAAAGGCCAGCAGAGCATTATTTTTTCCGCAACGTTTGATTTCGCTTTCTAAATTCGGATCCCACCACAGATGGTACACATCTACTGCAACACCCACCCACGGTGAGTTTAATGCTTCGGTCATATCATTTGCCTGTGCTAATGTATTGATTGCAGAACGGCAATCGGCATACATGGGATGCAGGGGTTCAATAGCTAATTGAACACCAGCAGCTTTTGCTGTAGGAATTAAATGTTCTATTCCATCCTGAATTTGTTTTCGCGAATTTTCTAAAGTCTGTGTTGGATCGGCACCACAAACTAAAACCAGCATTTTTGTACCCAGTTCATAAGCTTCTTCAATAGCCTTGCGGTTATCCCCCAGCGCATTTTTTCTTTTTTCAAAATCCGTGCTGGGAAAGAACCCTCCCCTGCAAAGAGAAACAACAGAGAGACCGTTTTCTCTCAACATTTGTCCGGTTTGTCTTATATTTCTTCCGGAGAGCGCATCCCGCCAAACCGTGATCCCCTTTACACCCCTGGCAGCAAATTCAATTGCGGCTTCTTCTATATTCCAGGGTTTTAGGGTAATGGTATGAATACAAAGTCTGGAAAGATCCGTTATTGGCTTATTACTCATTTACAACAATTAAAAAAGGTATAATAATTCTCTTTGTTGATGATGCGTTGCAGGTAAAGGCATGCTTCACGGATATGATAATCGCCCCACATGCTGGATTCTCCATTGGCAATTTTACTACCTTTCGGAACATAGTCCCAACCGTTAGGCTGATGATAAATGGAATGAAGCAACAATCCCTGGTGATTTTTATCTGTGCTTAAGTAAGGTTCATCAAGCAATGTATTCAACACGGTTAGTCCTGCCTGCCAATATTTCTTTCCGCCTTTTACATCGCCCTTTTTTGTAAGGTATTCCCCTAAGCGCAACAGACCTTGTACTCCAATAGCAGCAGCAGAACTATCTACAGGTTCAAAGTCATTGTAAGGATTTGCCGGTTTGCCTAAGTAGTCTCCCAATTTATAAAGATTTGGTGCCCCTGTGTCCCAATAAGGGATTCCATCTATGGGTGTATGCTGAATATAAAAATCGCAGGTAGCTTTAGCAGCTTTTAACATCATTGCCTCTATGGCGTCTTTGCCACCAAAAGGTTTAAGTTCTTTTTCACTCACAGTATCAAACCATTCCAATTGTTCAGAAAATCCGCACATAGCCCAGGCCAATCCTCTTGTCCAGGTAGTGAAGCCAGTATAGCCCTGTTGTGAATTGGAGCAACGGAAGTTCCCATCTTTGGTGTTGAAAATACTTTCGTGTGCGGTGCGCCCCCAAACATCATACCTGTCTCTTTCTTCACCATAAAATACAGCGTAATTTGCAGTGGCCTGCAGGTGTTGAATAGCACGTTCCAGCAAACTAATTTTTACATCGCCTTCACCCTGGAGTACATGACCCAAACTATGACCAACAATAAGGGACCGGATGGAACGGATAGTATCTACAAAAAGAGAATGAGGGCCGTTAAATGAATGAATAAAACCGCCATCCTTAATTGCTGTCCATCTGCTTGCCTGAACTGCTCCGGACATTTTTAATGCCAGTTCGTAAAAGTTTTTTTCCCATTCATCGAAGGGCATCTTTCCTTCCTTCATTAACCGAAGCAAATTGCCATAGGTACTTACATTATTAAACCCATGATCATGCACTCCAATATGACTAACATGAGGAGCCATTAATTTTACAGTATGCGTCCGGCCAGACTCCATAAATAATTTCTCCCCGGTAACATCATATTGCAAAATAGCAGCACCATATTGAAAACCCTGTGTCCATTCTGTCCAACCTCTTGTTGTATAGCGGCCATTGCTTGTAAAAACGGGAGAGCCTTTTGAAGAATCGTACTTCTCTTCCACTAATCTTATTTTTTCTGCAGACAGTTCCCAAAATCTTTGCAGTTTGGCATTCAGGTCATTTGGTTTTATGCCCGTGTTTGTATTGATCATTGATATCTAGATTTAAAACTGTTATTCCACATAGTGTTACTATACTATGGACGAGCTAAAAAGAAAATGTTTTTTTATTTGCGTCATATTTAACTTGAATATATGATAAAATATATTCTTTGAAAAAAGAATGAACAATTCCCAAAGGAATGTTTTGTACAATCTTATTGAAAGAATCTCATATTAACTGCGAAGAATATCTGTCAAAAACAACAAGGATATTATCTATAAGCAGGCAATGAAATTAATACATTCGAAAGCTAATTTTTTACCCGCTATTGTTCATTTACTACCTTATTTGGCTTTAGTTCTTAGTTTTGGGATTAAGTCACTTTAAGTGATAAAATAAGTATTAAAGTTGCCCATCCCATAGCCTGAAAAAATTAAATGGGGCGGAGGATTTAAATGCAGTAAGAAACGGTGGATGTAGAGGAACAAATATTCCCGGGTATTTTTTCTTTTAGCAAGTTTATCATGTGGAATGATATCCATAAAACACCTACATACTATTCATTATTAATGAAAGAGAAGGGCTTTTTGATTTATGAAAAAAAGGGATGATTTTTCAATCATCCCTCCCAGCGGAGAGGGCGGGATTCGAACCCGCGATAGAGTTTCCCCTATACACACTTTCCAGGCGTGCTCCTTCAGCCACTCGGACACCTCTCCTAAAGGGCAGCAAAAGTACCATTTCACCCCTTCCCCACCGAATCTTTTTTAAGATAGCACCTTCTCCATCTGCGTGCTGCGGGAACCCTTTACCAGAAAATAGGTGTTTTCAAACGACTGCCTCTTAAACCATTCGCCGGCCTCAAGAGCGCTATTAAAGGTCTCAAAAGAAGATGATGTCTTTAAAAAATCCCCACCCACCAGTATCACTTCTTTCCATGTATGTTTTTTGATGAGGTCAACGATCTCCTGGTGCTCATTGACGCTTTCATTGCCCAACTCCGCCATTGCACCGAGCATCAGCACCTTGCTTTCCGAAGGAATCTTTACAAAATTCTCTATCGCAGCCCGCATGCTTGACGGATTAGCGTTGTAAGCATCAAGAATTATTTTATTACTGCCGATCTCTATCAATTGCGAACGGCTGTTGCCAGGCACATACGATTCCAGCGCCCTTTTAATTAATTCATCCTTTACTTTAAAAAATTTACCAATAGCAACAGCCGCTAATACATTTGGTAAATTATAGCTCCCTACCAGATTAGTATTAATGCTCAATCCATCTATCTGTAATTTTAAAAAAGGCTCGCTTCGTATTAATGTACCTTCTTTGGTTTCATATTTAATTATCCTTTCTATTCCCGCAGTCATCCCTTGCAGGTACTCATAGTCCCACATTACGAATGCAGTGCCGTCATTTGCACGCAGAAAATCAAATAGTTCGCCCTTGCCTTTTTTTACGCCCTCATAGCTGCCGAATCCTTCCAGGTGGGCTCTTCCAACATTGGTGACCAGCCCATAATCAGGAAGCGTATATAAACAATAAGAAGCGATTTCTCCGGTATGGTTCGCACCCATTTCTATCACCGCCATTTCTGCATCGTGCTTAATACCCAATATCGTCAACGGCACGCCGATGTGATTATTTAAATTACCTGAAGTAGTGTACGTTTTATATGTAGTGCTCAGCACCGCATGGATAAGTTCTTTTGTGGTAGTTTTTCCATTACTGCCAGTAATGGCGATGAAGGGAACATCAAACTGGTTGCGGTGATATAGCGCCAGTTGTTGTAAAGTGTCAAGAACATCTTCTACGAGTATTGTGTTATTGATATGCTGGTAATGCGCATCATCGATTATCGCATAGGCGGCGCCGCTATCCAGTGCGGTTTCTGCAAGAGCATTAGCATTGAAATTAGGCCCTTTCAGTGCGAAGAACAGGTCGTCCTGTTTTAATTTCCTGGTGTCGGTTTGAACCGATGGGTATTGCTTGTAGATCTCATACAGCTCGATGATATTCATTAGACAAATATAATACCGCCAGGGCCGCAGGGCCAGGATAATGATAGAAATTTTTATCCTTTGCCAGCGGGGCGGTTGTTGCGACAAAGGTCATCAAAAAATGTGGGGATGTGTGCTACACACGTAACATGCCTACGGCATGCAGAGGGGTGATTGCCACCTTCTTTTCGCCAAATTCCCATCTTTCCCTTAATCCTTACTTCCTTTTCGTAGCTCCTTCCTTTCTTTCCATAAATCCTTCCCCGCCTTTTCCTTTGTATATTTGCGGCTATGCCAAAAAATGTCAGAGTGAGGTTTGCACCAAGCCCCACAGGAGGATTGCACCTGGGGGGGGTAAGAACCGTACTGTATAATTACCTCTTCGCTCACCAGCTTAAAGGAAAATTCATTTTGCGCATCGAAGACACCGACCAGGGAAGATTTGTTGAAGGAGCAGAACAATACATTAACGACTGCCTCTCCTGGTGCGGCCTGGAACCAGACGAAAGCCCATCGAAAGGCGGCGCATACGGGCCCTACCGGCAGAGCGAACGCAAAGCTACCTACCGCCAGCATGCGGAACAACTTGTAAAAGACGGTCATGCCTACTATGCATTCGACACGCCAGCCGAACTCGAGGCCATGCGCAACCAGTACAAAACAGCCACTAATCCTTCCCCGCAATACAACCACGAGCTGCGAAATAAAATGCGCAATGCTCTGACACTGGGCAAAGCCGAAGTGGATCAACTGCTTCAAAACAATACACCTCATGTTATCCGCATCAAAATACCGGAAGAGGAAGAAATTAGTTTCACGGACATGATCCGCGGCAAAGTTAGCTTTAACAGCAGCACGATAGATGATAAGGTGTTACTGAAGGCCGATGGCATGCCCACCTATCATCTCGCCGTAGTAGCCGATGACAGGGCCATGGAAATCTCCCATGCTTTCCGTGGGGAAGAATGGCTGCCCAGCGCACCGGTACACGTACTCTTATGGAAATACTTATTCGGGCTGGAAAACATGCCCAAGTGGGCACATTTCCCACTCATCCTCGGTCCCAATGGCAAGCTCAGCAAAAGAGACGGCGCCAAGTATGGATTTCCGGTTTTTGCCATGAACTGGCAGGATCTTAAAACAAATGAAATCACAGAAGGATTCAGGGAAAAAGGATTTTTACCAGAAGCTTTTATAAATATGCTTGCTTTGCTGGGATGGAACGATGGCAGCAACCAGGAATTATTTACAAAAGAAGAATTAATTGAAAAGTTCTCAATAGAAAGGGTACACAGCAGCGGCGCTAAATTCGATTACGAAAAAGCCAAATGGTTCAACCATGAGTATATTAAAAATGCAGGCAGTGAACTGATCAGCGATATATTAAAAAATCTGCTGGAAGAAAAAGGGATAGCCTACCAACAGGATAATTTAATAAAAGTTTCAGGGATCATTAAAGAACGCTGCATATTGCTGACTGATGTCTGGCCAAATAGTTTTTTCTTTTTTGAAGCCCCTTCAAATATTGATTTCACTTCCATCAAATCAAAATGGAACGCGGATAAAACAGCCTTCTTTTATGAAGCGATACAATTATTCGCCGGCAGTGAAAACTGGAGTGCCCATATACTTGAAAACGATTTCAAGCAACTCGCAGCAAATAAAAATATTAAACCCGGAGAGGTATTGCTGCCCCTGCGTATTATGCTGGTAGGACAGAAAACGGGACCCGGCGTTTTCGAAATAGCAGAGGTCATCGGAAAAGAGGAAACCAACAAAAGGATCGGGCATGTGATCAATCATACGAACTTGTTATAACATATCTAAATGCGCCTGCCATGAAAAAAGAAAGACCGCTCAGAATACTGGTTGCTAAAATCGGCCTCGACGGACACGACCGCGGCGCGAAAGTAATCGCCACTTCCCTTCGCGATGCAGGCATGGAAGTGATCTACACAGGATTGCGCCAGACGCCTGAAATGGTTGTCAACGCTGCGCTGCAGGAAGATGTGGATGCTATCGGAATCAGCATACTAAGCGGAGCTCACATGACCGTGTTCCCAAAAGTAATGGCGCTGCTTAAAGAAAAACAAATGAACGATGTGCTGGTAACAGGTGGCGGCATTATTCCCGAAGATGACATGCAGAAATTAAATGAGATAGGCGTTGGCAGATTATTTCCGCCAGGAACCACAACAACAGCAATAGCTGAATATATTAAAGACTGGGTTAGCAGGAATCGCGATTTTTAAATAATTAAATCATAACTCATGTATCAGACCCTGCTTACCTCTCTTGAAAAAAATATTCTTACCGTAACCATCAACCGGCCCGATAAATTAAACGCCATCAACACAACCGTGATGGAAGAACTGGACCAGGTAGCCGATGAAATATATTCAAACCAAGAAATCAGATCGGTCATTATCACCGGATCAGGAACAAAGGCATTTGTTGCGGGCGCCGACATCAGTGAATTTAATGGCATACAAAAGGAAGGCACGGAATTATCTAAAAAAGGGCAGCAGATCTTTTTTAAATTAGAGCGCTCACCCAAGCCCATTATCGCTGCGGTAAACGGATTCGCGTTAGGAGCTGGTTGTGAACTGGCCATGAGCTGTCATTTCAGAATAGCTGCTGCAAATGCGAAATTCGGTCAGCCGGAAGTGAACCTGGGATTGCTTCCTGGCTATGGAGGCACACAGCGGCTTGTACAATTAATAGGGAAGGGAAGGGCAATGGAAATGTTGCTTTCCGCCAATATGATCGATGCCGGCACAGCATTGCAGTATGGATTGGTGAATTATGTTACTCAACAGGAAAATCTGATCATAAAAGCTAAAGAAATACTGGAAATTATCAATATAAAGGCACCCATCGCGCTGGCAGCCTGTATTACCGCCGCTAATGCAGTGTTTGATGAAACAATAGTAGGATACGACCTGGAAGCTGATCTGTTTGGTAAATGTTTTGCAACAGAAGATCTGAAGGAAGGGAAAGCAGCATTTTTAGAAAAAAGAAAAGCAGCATTTAAAGGAAGATAAAACTTAATACAATGAATTACCGTATTGAAAAAGACACGATGGGTGAGGTGAAAGTGCCGGCAGATGCACTGTACGGGGCCCAGACGCAACGCAGTATCGATAATTTTAAAATAGCGCAGGACATCAATAAAATGCCCATAGAAATTATCAGGGCGTTTGCCTACTTAAAAAAAGCAGCCGCGCTCACAAACCTGGAAGCAGGTGTTCTGAGCAAAGAAAAAAGTGACCTTATCGGTCAGGTAAGTGATGAAATTATAGCAGGAAAGCTCGATGAATCTTTTCCGCTCGTGGTGTGGCAGACAGGAAGCGGCACGCAGAGCAACATGAATGTAAACGAAGTGATCGCCTACCGGGCACACGTGATGAACGGAGGTCTCCTGACGGACAAGGAAAAAGTATTACATCCGAATGATGATGTTAACAAATCACAATCGTCTAATGATACTTTTCCCACTGCCATGCATATCGCTGCATATAAATTACTTGTTGAATCAGTCATTCCGGGGATTGAAAAATTAAGGGATACGCTGAAAGAAAAGAGCACGAAATATATGAAAGTGGTGAAGATCGGCAGAACGCATTGCATGGATGCCACACCACTTACCGTTGGCCAGGAATTCAGTGGTTATGTGTCGCAACTGGATCATGGATTGAGGGCCATAAAAAATACACTTGCTCATTTGTCGGAACTCGCGCTGGGCGGAACGGCAGTGGGCACAGGGATTAACACTCCGGAAGGATATTCCGAAAATGTAGCAAAGCATATTGCGGAGCTGACCGGCCTGCCATTTATTACCGCAGAGAATAAATTTGAGGCACTCGCGGCACACGATGCTATTGTTGAGGCGCATGGCGCCTTGAAAACTATTGCGGTGAGCCTGATGAAGATTGCCAGTGATGTAAGGTTATTGTCATCCGGACCAAGATCAGGAATCGGGGAATTATTTATTCCCGACAACGAACCGGGCTCATCGATCATGCCGGGGAAAGTAAATCCTACGCAATGCGAGGCGCTGACCATGATCGCAGCGCAGGTATTGGGAAATGATGTGGCCATAAATATCGGCGGGGCAATGGGACAGTTTGAACTCAACGTATTCAAGCCAATGATCATTTATAATTTTTTACACAGCGCAAGGCTGATTGCAGACGGATGCATTTCATTCAATGATAAATGTGCCGTAGGTATCGAGCCGATAAAGAGCAATATTAAAAAGCACGTAGATAATTCATTGATGCTAGTTACCTCGCTAAACACGAAAATCGGTTATTATAAAGCTGCTGAAATAGCTCAAAAGGCGCATAAGGAGGGAACGACATTAAAGGAGATGGCCGTGAAGCTGGGGTATGTCACCCCAGAACAATTTGATGAATGGGTAGTGCCGGAAAATATGGTAGGCAGGATATAGCAGATCATGCCTGCGGCATACTTTAAACCCCTAAAAACGTACGTTGTAATGACGTATGCCCCAATCAACCTCATTTCCATTGTTGTCAAAATCCTGATATGATACAATTCCGATGCCCTTGGCAAAAATAATCACTACCGGAGGATTTCCAGAATCACTATATTGTCTTGTTACAGGATTTTGTATCAGCAGAGAGTAGGTTACTTCTATCAGATTATTATAATTAATGCCATTAATGACCTGCGAAAAACCGGCATTGGTAATTTGACTGGATAGCTTAAAAGTAAAGGTATGGGCAGGGGCAGTGTTAGGAGTTATCTGATAAGGATCACTTTCCCACGACGTACCTGCAGGTGCACTGTCATCTAATATTTTTATTTCTACGGGCGAGTCTAAAGTATTACCAAATCCTGCAAACAGATACTGATAATATATCCCATTTTGCTTACGGTAATAATTGGTGAAAAGGGTTTTATCGTTAAAAAACCGTGTATAAATCTGAAAATTCCCCGGAGTAGTTTCTATTGAGGTATCCCCAATACTACTTATTGCCAGTGTATCATTGTTAACATTTCCATAGGTCCATTGGCTGAGCAGAGGAAAGTAATCCCTGTTGGCCAATTGGGAAAGATCTACTTCCAGCGTGGTGCAGGCACCCGGAAGAATGCTGACGTTACCGGTCAGTGTGTCTGTGCCGCACACAGCAGTCAGCGTGTACTCACCGGCTGGTAAATTAAAAGTTGCTGTACCCGCTGCACCGCAGTCCGGTTGGGTGGCACTGGCTATTGTGATGGCGCCAGTTGAATCGCCTACTTTGATAAATATGCTTCCCCCGCCGCCGCACAGTTGTTTTGACCATACCGTCAGTTGCCCCTTGCCTATGGGCGCCGGCGCCACGCCAGAAAGTAAGGCGGTAAATTTACCTTCACTTATGGTCTGTTTGTTTGCCGAACTGTCAGTAATTATTCCCGAGAACGTTCCGGTCACCGACAGGCTGTCTATTGAAATAATGGTGATAGTAAAATTATCTGTATTGGAACTCTGAAATATCGATGAGCCGTTTTGAGAATACTGAAACAGCACCTGGGGATTTTTATAATCGCCTCTTGTAATAGCGCCCGTTGATAAGATCTGCAAGGATATTGTGCCCTTACCGTCTGTGGAAGTACCGGACATACTGAGAGAATTCGCCACGCCTATCGTACGGATATACCCGGAATCCATAGGTCCGCTGAAAGTTGAGCCAGCTTCATTAAACTGCCATTGCCGGTTAATAATCGGAGTGCTTCTGGGATCTTCAAAACTTCGTTCTTTTTTACAGGCAACCAGTACGGACAGCAACACGATAAACACTGCATAATTTCTTAGCATTCTCATTCCCGGATCTTTAATTAGTTTATAATGCTCGGATATTGTCGTTAACAGGATCATTGGGTTCAACGCTTGCCGGAGACGTTTCCCGAAGAGGAATTCTTTTAAAAAATTTCTTCTGGAATGAAAGGATAGTGATCACACCGGCAGAAATAGAAGCATCTGCAAGGTTAAAGATAGGAGAAAAAAAAGTAAAGCGTTCACCTCCCCATACAGGGATCCAGGAAGGCAGCACTTTATCCTCTATGATCGGCGCGTAAAGCATATCCACTACCCTTCCGTGTAAAAATCCGGCATATCCGCCGCCCCGGGGGAATAATTGCGCAAGTGGTGTTCCAAGGTCGCTATTGGAAAATATCAGCCCGTAAAAAAGGCTGTCTATCAGGTTGCCCAGGGCACCCGCGAAGATCATTCCCACGCAGATGATAAAACCTGGGTGAAACCGTTTTTTCACAATACCACGGATGTAAAAAACGCCAAATATTACTGCACCCAGCCTGAAAAGCGTAAGGGCCATCTTGCCCCAGTCGCCACCGAACTTCCAGCCCCAGGCCATGCCTTCGTTCTCAATAAAAAACAGGCGGAACCATGATCCGAGCAGTGGTATCTGTTCCTGGTAGACCATGTGGGTTTTGACCCAGTATTTAAGGCCCTGGTCGGCTATTATGATCACCAGTATTATAAGTGCAACCGTTCTGCTCTTCACTATGGGAAAATTTTTGATGGGCAAAGATAGGTTCTACTCCTGAAAATATACTCTTTTAACCCGCTGCGAAATGCCGGTTAACATTTCATAAGGAATCGTTCCTGCCCACCGCGCAACATCCGCAACCGGTAGCCCTTTTCCGAAAACAACTACTTCTTCGCCGTCCTTTACGCCGGGAATATCAGTTATATCCACCATAGTCATGTCCATACAGATATGGCCAACTGTGGGTGCAAGACGGCCATGAACCAGCATATTTCCTTTTCCATTACCAAGGCTTCTCGGGTAGCCATCCGCATAACCCAGTCTTACTGTCGCTATAAGAGAGTCGCGCAACAGAACGCCCGACCTGCCATAGCTGACCGTTTCACCTGCCTTTAAATGTTTTACCTGGGCAATGGCCGACCGCAAAGTGGATACTTCCCTGAGTTCTCCTTTCCTGGCATCATCGGTACCATATAATCCTATGCCGATCCGCACCATATCGAATTGTAAAGAAGGATGCCTGGAAATGCCTGAAGTATTGCAGAGGTGCCTGATGAAGGAGTAAGGAAGCGCCGCTTTGATCGCATCGCTCATTTCTATAAAGAGCGCGGCCTGCTGCTGCGTAAAATAATCAAATGCAGGGTCTTCGCTTGCCACTAAATGACTGAAAACCGACTGTACCCGGAATGTATTTGATTGCAGCAATTGCACCAACTGAATAAGGTCATCCTTTGCAAAACCAAGCCTGTTCATACCTGTCTCCAATTCTATATGAATAGGAAACTGCACCAACCCTTCTTTTTTTAAAAAAACCTCAAAAGCCCTTATCAGCTCTAAGGAATACATATCCGGTTCAAGATTATAACTAACAAGTGTATTAAAAGAATATTCATCGGGATTCATTACCATCACCGGCAGGGCAATGCCTCCCTTGCGCAATTCCACGCCCTCATCAGCATAAGCAACTGCCAGGTAATCTACTTTATTGAACTGCAGGGCGCTTGCGATCTCATAACTGCCGCTGCCATAAGAAAACGCCTTTACCATTGCCATCAGCTTTGTTGATGGCGATAGTACTTGCTGGTATGCGTGGAGATTATGCAGCAATGCATCAAGGTCTATTTCCAGCAACGTCTGGTGCGTTTGCTTTTCCAGCATACTGTTGATCCGCTCCATTGCGAACGTCCGCGCGCCCTTTATTAATATTGTTTCATTGCTAAAATGTGTACGTGCAAAATTTTGTTTGAACTCTTCAACAGAACTAAAAAAGCTGCTCGTAATGAACATGTTCTGCCGGAAAAAAGACTGGTTACGTAAAATGACCTCTCCTATTCCTATGAACCTGTCTACTTTATGTTGCTGAAGCAAGGTTGCAATGTCTGTATATAATTCCTTCTCACTTCTCCCGCTTTCTAAAAAATCCGTCAGTATCACCGTGCGACCCGGATGCTGGTGCTGCTGTTCCAGATAATCGAGCGCTATTTTCAGGGAGCTGATATCCGCGCTGTAGCTGTCATTGATCAGGGTAGAATTATTAATCCCTTCTTTTAGCTCCAGTCGCATGGCTACCGCTCGGAGGGAAGTCATTTTAAAGGAGATCTCTTCATCCGGCACCTGCAGGTATAACAAAAGGCACCAGCAGTTGATCGCGTTCTCTATCGAAGCTTCGTCCGTAAAAGGTATAACGATTCCTATTTTTTTACCTTTAAATTCACCCTTAATAATAGAGCTGCTCACCCGCTTATTTTTCCCGTTGATATTATCCTGCGTTTCTTCCTTGCTTATACTAATGATCCTTAATTGTGCTTCAGTGATCCTGCTCCAGCAGATAATCTCTAAGAATTCACTGAATTTGGAATATTCTTTTAATGAATCAATACTTTCCGTGATTTCAGGATAATCTTTACAATATATAAGGGTCTTGACATTTGAAAATAAAAGGAGCTTTTCAACTGTTTTCTGCTGGATATTTAAAAACCCGCCGGCATGGGCGTCTCCAACGTTTGTAAGTATACCGATGGTGGGCTGAATGATCCGCCGCAGCTTTTCCATTTCTCCGGGCTGTGAGATACCGGCTTCAAAAATTCCAAGCGTATCCGATTTACCCATTTGCCAAACGCTCAGTGGAACACCGATCTGGGAATTATAACTTTTAGGACTTCTTACAATTTCATAGCGGTCGTGCAGCAACTGGTTGAGCCATTCTTTTACAATTGTTTTTCCATTGCTGCCTGTGATTCCGACCACTGGCAATTGCCTGCCATCGGGGAGGAAGTGAAACTGATTTCTGTGATATACCGCCAGGCTTTGCAATGCATCCAGCACATCTTTTACAAGTATGATATTGGAACCGGGCAAATCACTATCCAGCTGCCTGCTGACAATAAAATTCCGTACACCTTTTTTATACGCTTCATTAATAAATGAATGGCCGTCACGCCTTGCTCCTTTCAGTGCAAAAAACAAAGAGGATTCGGGAAAGACGGCCCTCCTGGTATCCATTAGCAGTTCACGAACAATAACGTCTTGCTGCAGGAAAATGATTTTTCCCTGCACAACCGTTGCTATTTGTGAAATATGATACTGCATAGATACAAGTCAATATTATTTTTCAATACTTTTTTCTTTATCCCCTCTGGCGACTGAATATAAAACAGACGCTCCCAGACATACCAGGATCACCAGCAATGAGATATAGATAGGGATGGTAATATTAACTATTTCTGCAAGCATCTTCAGACCAATAAAGACCAGCACAATGGCTATGCCCTGCTGCAGGTAGGCAAATTTCCCTACCGCACCTTTCAATAAAAAGAATAGCGAACGAAGACCAAGCACCGCAAAAATATTAGAAGTATAGATAACAACCCTGTGAGTGGAGATGCCAAACACAGCGGGAATGGAATCGAGCGCAAAAACAATATCCGTTGTGGCCAGCAGCACCACTACTACAAATATGGAAGTATAATATTTTTTACCATTCCGGCGAATAATAAATTTTCCTTCTCCATCTTCCGGTGTGATGGGCAATATTTTCTTTAATATATTGTACACCCGGTTCTCCGAAAGATCCGGTTGGTCTTCCTGTTTGACCTTAAACATCTTCACACCAGTAAACACTAATATTGCTCCAAAAACATACAATAGCCATCCAAATCTTTCTACCAGTGCGATTCCTACTGTGATAAATATTACCCGGAACACGATCGCCATCAGGATTCCGATGAGCAACACCCGGGCGTAATAAGATTCCTTCATCCCGAAAAAAGAAAAAATAAGTATGAATACGAATATATTATCAATACTCAGTGACCATTCCGTGAGATAAGCGCTGATGTATTCTATAGCAATAATCTGCCCGTACTGATACCAGACATAAACCATGAACATCACAGCAAGAGCCACCCAGAATATTGTTTGCCACAACGCCTTTTTAATAGTGATGTGTGAATTCTTTTTACTGAGTAATCCCAGGTCGAAGATCAATGCTATTATTACTATCCCACCAAAGATCAAATATGTTAACTGGTCGTTTGTCATACTTCGTATTTCTTGTTTCTGATCGCCTGGTAAACAAACGCAAATACTATGATCAATGCCACAGGCAATCCAACATTAATGATCTGCCACTTTACTTTATCATTTTCTACTTTAACCGGATCCAGCAGGCGCAACGCAAGTGTTTTCGACCTGGCCGACAATATCCCGGAAGGATTTACAAGGTATTCAATCGAATTAATTATAAAATCCTTATTGGCATATTGTATTTTGGTAAACTGGTTGCTGCCCATCGGAAGCGGTCCCTCATTTTGTGTCACCACATTTGCCGCTATGTCTGCATCGGCGATCACAATCATCTTATTTTCACTTTTCGCTTCACGCAAAAAAGGCTGTTTGTATAGATTTGCCAGCGTATCCGCCATTGATGACGGCAACCTGTTTGCAAACAATGATTTAAATTTTCCTTCCAGCAAAACCGCTATGGGGATGTTTTTTTTATTAAACGTTTTAAGATCATTTTCAGTTTTAACACTGTTAAGTGAAACAATAGCGGGCGTGCTCAGCGTTCTTGCCGCATCTGAAGTGGCCAGCAACACTGTTTTTTTTATTCCTTCTGCTTCAACGGTATCCAGGGAATTAGGGAAAATGGATAAAACCGTGTTGAGGTTTTTGGAGATCGGATTATCATTGTAAGATGAAAGCAAGGGAAAATAAGGCCATGGCACCAGCTGCATCTGAGGCTTGTCCCCATAGTTACCTACTGCCAGGGGCAGTTTATCGCATTGCAGGTCCTGCACCAGATCCTGGTTGATCCGAACGCCATATTTAAACAACTGATCCTCGATATTAAGGCCGCGATCAAAGGCGATGAAGTCGCTGTGCGACCTGACAAGGCTATCCATCTCCGCATATAAATTATCTATCATCCAGATCAGCTTGCCGCCATTCATTACATACTGGTCGAGTTTTAATTTCTGATGGTCATTAAATTTAATGGAAGGCTTTACTATCAATATAGCATTGAACTCCTGTGGAATAGTCTTTAAACTATCAACAGGAACAAAGCCAAAACCATAATTAGGCTTCAACGTTTTTTCAATCAGATCAAAAACATTGTAGCTCAGCGGCTCACCGTTGCCTGTGAGATAACCTACCACAGGAGCATGTTCCTGGATTATCTTTTGTACTGCGTTGGCAAATTTGTATTCAAGTAATGCATTGGCACTGTTAAGCGTTTGTATGCCCCCGGTCATGTCCTGTCCCTGCAATAAATCTATAGGAAATATTTTATCATTGTATGTCACGAGCGCCCCTGGATAAACGAGCCTTTCTTCCTGTGATTCTCCGGATTTCGCCTGTACTTTAACGTTAGTTGGATGAATTCCGATACTGTCCAGATAAGTTAATAAACTTTGTTTTGCCGCATCATCAAGACCCTCGCCTGGTTTTTTAAAGGTAAACCGTATATTATTATTGCTGTTTTCTTTAAATTCCTGAAGCAATTCTTCTGTACCATTCCGAAGGTTCCGGAAGTCTGCAGGCATTTCTCCGGAAAGAAACACATCGATATTTACATTACCATTCAGCGATGTCAGTAATTTTTTTGTAGGGGAAGACAGGGTGTACCGCTTTTCACTGGTGAGGTCGATGCGGTAATGAACAATGGATGCCAGGTAGTTAATGACTGCCAAAGCCACAATCACATACAACCACCATATTTTCGAGGTCATCAGTTTTTTCATGCTCACCTGTTAATTAAGTTCCTTTGAGTGATGACAAGAAAAAGCGATATCACGCTTAAAAAATAAACAATATCTCTTGTGTCGGCCACTCCGCGGCTAAGACTGCGATAGTGAAAATCTATTCCAATAATCTCCAGGTAGTAATCTATACCTCCCTGAAAAACGGGAACCCTGCTTAAAGCAGCAAAAGCCCCATATGCCACCACACATAAAAATGCCGCGGTAATAAAAGCGACGACTGCATTGCTTGTAAAACTGCTGCAACAGATACCCATTGCTACAAATGTGGCGGAGAGCAATATCAGCCCTATGTAAGAGCCGGCAGTTCCCCCACTGTCAATGCCACCTGTGGAAGACAATTGCTGGAGGCTGATGGGATAGATCAGTGTGGGAAGTATGGCGATCAATGCCACCACAAGGGCCGCCAGGTACTTTCCACTCAGCAGTTGCCAATTTGTAATGGGTAGTGTCTGCAATATTTCAAAAGTGCCGGTTTTAAATTCTTCAGAGAAGCTGCGCATGGTAATAGCGGGTATCAGCACCAGGAGTATCCACGGAGCCGTCTGAAAGAACTTTTCGGTAGTAGCATAGCCAAAATCAAGGATATTATCGGGTAGAATAAACAGTATGGAACCATTAAGGAGAAGAAAAAAAATAATGGCGATGTAACCGGTAAGGCTGCTGAAAAATTGTCGCAATTCTTTTTTATAAACGGGCCACATGAGTGCGAAAATAAGGGATATTGAGGGATTTGAAAGACCGCAGAACAGGAGATGAGCCTGATAGTTTTTAAACGACAAAGGCCGCCACCGGCAGCCTTTATAATAAATGAATATTTTGTTATTTACACTGCGAAACTTTCACCGCAACCGCAACTCCGACTGGCATTTGGATTGCTGAAATAAAAACCTTTACCATTCAGACCGTCTGAAAAATCCAGTGTCGTATTTACCAGGTATAAGAAGCTTTTCAGGTCAGTCACTACCTTGACCCCGTTATCCTCAAAAATCTGGTCCATCGGTTTTGTTTCGTTGTCGAAATCAAGCTTATAGCTCAGTCCGGAACATCCTCCGCCAACAACCGATACGCGCAAAAAGTAGTCTGCCTGATTGGC
>Ga0209512_1001413_pt1 | contig 29685 bp, 27 predicted proteins | sample frozenSSSSmetaG_FD_184142 | JGI IMG/M metagenome (GOLD analysis project Ga0209512, IMG submission 184142) | Glacier valley bacterial and archeal communities from Borup Fiord, Nunavut, Canada, to study Microbial Dark Matter (Phase II) -... | ecosystem: Environmental > Aquatic > Freshwater > Ice >...
CGATGGGTCGCCGCGCAAGTCGGGATCGAGGAGGTCTTCGCTGAAGTGCTGCCCGGCCAGAAATCTGACGTCGTCGCGTCGATTCAGGCGAGCGGTGCCCGCGTAGCGATGGTCGGTGACGGCGTCAACGACGCTCCGGCTCTGGCTCGGGCCGATGTCGGTATCGCGATCGGCGCGGGCACCGATGTCGCGATCGAGTCGGCCGGAATCGTGCTGGCGACGAGCGACCCCCGAACGGTTGCCGGGACCCTCGTGCTGAGTCGCGCTACCTATCGCAAGGAAGTGCAGAATCTGTTCTGGGCGGCGGGCTACAACGCCGCCGGAATCCCTCTCGCCGCCGGAGTCTTATACGGAGTCGGATTCCTCATGCCGCCAGCAGCCGCGGCGATCCTGATGTCTGTTTCTACGATTGTCGTTGTCGCGAACGCACAGTTGCTCCGCCTGCTCAAGGTGCGCTGAGTATGGCCGCAGCACGGCATACTTGGCGGTGTGACAGTGAAGTCCCTTCGCCTGGTGGTGGCGATCAACCCGACCGCGTCCTTTGGCAAGGGCAAGGATGTCGGGCCCGCCGTAGTGCAGACGCTCCGCGCCCTCGGCCACGACGTCACGAGCCTGCAGGAGCCGGACTTTGAGCAGCTCATGGCCTCGGCCGCGAAAGCCGTCGCAACCAAGCCGCACGCGTTCATCGTTGTCGGCGGCGACGGGATGGTCAATCTCGGCACGAACATTGTCGCCGGTACGAAGGTTCCGCTCGGGATCGTGCCGTCCGGTACCGGCAACGACATGGCGCGCGGACTCGGCATCCCATTCGACAACACCGAGGCGGCGATCGACGCACTCATCGAGGCTCTCGGTCGACCGGCACGAGTGATCGACGCGGCGCGCGTACACTTCGCCGACGCCAACACCGGTGCGCCCGCGATGCGCTGGTTCGCGTGCGTGCTGTCAGCGGGCTTCGACGCGATCGTCAACGAACGGGCAAACTCGATGGAGCACCCCAAGGGGCCGAGTCGGTACCTCGTCGCTCTCGGCCTCGAGCTCATCAAGTTGAAGCCCATCCAGTACCGGCTGGTTCTCGACGGAAACGAGATGACGACCACGGGCGCCCTCGTAAGCGTTGGCAACAACATCTCGCTCGGCGGCGGCATGAAGGTCACCCCCGATGCCCTCGTCGATGACGGCCTGCTCGACGTGCTCGTCGTTCAAGCCCTGTCCCGAATCTCGTTCCTCCGAGTCTTCCCACGAGTATTCAAGGGCACACACGTCACCGATCCGCGGGTCGCGATCTACCGCGCGAAGAAGATCAGAATCGAATCGGATGGCGTGGTCGCCTACGCGGACGGCGAACGAATCGCCGCGCTTCCCATCGACATCGAGGTCGTGCCGGGGGCGCTACGGGTGTTGGCGCCGCGGGCCGGGTTGGTCGCCCGCTAGCGGCTGTGGCATACTCGTGTAGTTGTCGTGACGGCCCCATCGTATAGTGGCCTAGTACGCCGCCCTCTCACGGCGGTAACACGGGTTCGAATCCCGTTGGGGTCACCAACCGCTCGGGTTCCAGTAATTTGCTGGCGTCAAGCTTTTTTGCGGATCGCCGACCGACCGGCGGCCCGCGATGGTAGCCTCAGACTGTTGCTCAGGACCTCGGCATCGTGATTCGTTCACTGAACCTTCGGAGATCACCTGATGCCTTTTCTGCCACCCGCGGTCGACCCCGGCCCGGAACACACGGTGCCTGCCGACATCGGCATGGAGATCGCGCGTGGCCGAGTCGAAGAGTTCGCTCGCCACGACATGAGGTTGAGCCCCATGTCTGAGCACTCGTGGGTCGTGAGGACGCTAAATCCGGTCGGCGAAGAAACGGGGCTGATCGGAAGCATCGACGAGCGCAGTGGTCAGTTTGAACTGACGACCCTGACGGGCGAAGGCGACTGGAACCAATTCGAGTCGATGAGCGACGCCATCGCTCATCTCGCGCGGGCCCGAGCACACCGGGCGCCCTCACCGGAAGCCGCTTTCGGCCAGTAGACTGAGGGTAACGAAGGGGAGTATCCCACCTCGTTGCGTCCGTCAGTACGAGTGACCATGCGGTTACTCCGGGCCAGCGGCATCCAGGGTTCAATTCACGGATGCGGGAGAGACTTTCGGGTTCAGTGCTGCTCTGATTCCCCGAAGGAACTCCATGGAAACCTCGATCCCCGCTTGGTTTGAGATCGGTTCGCTCGTCATTTTGGTCGCGATCCTCGCGTTTGACCTGTTCCTCGCTTACCGGCGCCCGCATATCCCCAGTACTCGTGAGTCGGCGCTCTGGGTGACCTTCTACATCGCACTGGCGCTCGTGTTCGCGCTGGTGCTGTTGCTCATCGGCGATGCCGAGCAGGCCGGACAGTTCATCGCCGGATGGCTCACCGAGTACAGCCTGTCGATCGACAACCTGTTCGTGTTCGTGATCATCTTCGCCAGATTCGCCGTGCCACGGAAGTACCAGCAGGAGGTGCTCATGGTGGGGATCATCATCGCGCTCGTGCTGCGGGCGATCTTTATCCTGCTTGGCGCCCAGCTCATCGAGAACTTCTCCTGGATCTTCTATCTGTTCGGCGTCTTCCTTATTTACACGGCCGTGCGCCAGTGGTTTGAGAACCACCAAGACATGGAGCAGGAGGAGAGCCGCGTCATCCGCTTCCTCCGCCGGCACATTTCGATCACTGACGAATACGACGGCGGCAAGTTGCGCACGGTCGTCGACGGCAAGAAGGTGTTCACCCCGATCCTTGTCGTGTTCATCGCGCTGGGCTTGACGGATCTGCTGTTCGCTCTGGACTCGATCCCGGCCATCTTTGGCATCACGACCGATCCGTTCCTCGTCTTCGCGGCCAACATCTTCGCTCTCATGGGGTTGCGGCAGTTGTACTTCCTGCTTGGCGATCTCATCAACAAGCTCGTGTACTTGCACTACGGCATCGCCTTCATCCTCGCGTTCATCGGCGTCAAGCTCGTCTTCCACGCGCTGCACACCAACCAGCTGCCGTTCATCAACGGGGGAAACTCGGTCGAATGGGCCCCCGAGATTTCAATCGTCACGTCGCTCGCCGTGATCGTGGGGTCGATGGCGGTGGCGACAGTGGCCAGTTTGATCAAGATTCGGGTTGAATCGCGGCGGTGATAACCTCGCTACATGCAGTTCGATCGACTCCTTCTTCGGTGCCGCGGCGAGGCCTAGTCACTCTGGCCCCCCTTGTCGCGGAGCTTGTGTAGTGCACAGCCACGCACGCGACCCGGCCGGGCCCACTGAGTGAAGAAGGACTACGTCATGACAGAAACCTACGCACGCCCCCGCACCCTGGCCGAGAAGGTCTGGGACGACCACCTCGTCGCCAAGGGCGAAGACGGGTCGCCCGACCTGATTTACGTCGACCTGCACCTCGTGCACGAGGTCACGAGCCCGCAAGCATTCGACGGGCTGCGCAAGGAAGGTCGGCCCGTTCGTCGGCCCGACCTGACGATCGCGACCGAAGACCACAACACTCCGACCCTGGCGATCGACAAGCCCATTGCGGATCTCACGAGCCGCACGCAGATCATGACCCTGCGCGCGAATGCCGAGGAATTCGGCATCCGTCTACACTCCCTCGGCGACATCGAGCAAGGAATCGTTCACGTCGTCGGGCCGCAGTTGGGCCTCACGATGCCGGGCATCACGGTCGTGTGCGGCGACTCGCACACGAGCACGCACGGCGCATTCGGTGCCATGGCCATTGGCATCGGCACGAGCGAAGTCGAGCACGTTCTCGCGACTCAGACTCTGCCGCTGCACCCGTTCAAGACGATGGCGGTCACCGTCGAGGGCGAGCTGCGTCCCGGGGTCACGGCCAAGGACATCATCCTCGCCGTCATCGCGCAGATCGGCACCGGCGGCGGGCAGGGCTACGTGCTCGAATACCGCGGCAGCGCGATCCGATCGCTCTCGATGGAGGGCCGTATGACGATCTGCAACATGTCGATCGAGGCGGGAGCTAGGGCCGGCATGGTCGCGCCCGACGAGACCACCTACGCGTACCTCAAGGGCCGCCCACACGCCCCGCAAGGCGCCGACTGGGATGCCGCGGTCGCCTACTGGAACACCCTCCCGACCGACGCCGACGCGGTCTTCGATGCCGAGGTGTTCCTCGATGCCAACACGCTCGAGCCGTTCGTGACGTGGGGCACCAACCCCGGCCAGGGAGTCTCGCTCAGCGACAGCGTGCCGAACCCCGCGAGCTACCACGACATCAACGACCGCGCGTCGGCCGAGCGGGCGCTCGAGTACATGGACCTCGAGGCCGGCACTCCCATGAAAGACATCCGGGTGGATGCCGTCTTCATGGGCTCATGCACCAACTCGCGCATCGAAGACCTGCGCGCTTTCGCGTCGATCATCAAGGGTCAGAAGAAGGCCGACGGAGTTCGCGTCATGGTCGTGCCGGGATCAGCGCGAGTGCGCATTGAGGCAGAAGCCGAGGGCATCGACAAGATCGTCGAGGAGTTCGGCGCCGAGTGGCGCTTTGCGGGCTGCTCCATGTGTCTCGGGATGAATCCAGATCAGCTCGCGCCCGGGGAGCGCTGCGCATCCACGTCGAACCGCAACTTTGAAGGGCGCCAAGGCAAAGGTGGTCGTACGCACCTCGTGTCACCGCTCGTGGCCGCCGCGACGGCAATCCGGGGCACGCTGTCGAGTCCGTGGGACCTGATCAAGGAAGGCAACTGACATGGACAAAATCTCCGCCATCTCGGGCATCGCGGTTCCGCTGCAGCGCGCCAATGTCGACACCGACCAGATCATCCCGGCTGAGTTCCTCAAGCGCGTCACCAAGACGGGATACGACGATGCGCTCTTCTACCGTTGGCGGCAAGACCCCGACTTTGTGCTCAACCGGGATGTGTTCGCGGGAGGAAAGGTTCTCGTTGCTGGCCCCAACTTCGGCACCGGGTCGAGCCGAGAGCATGCCGTCTGGGCGCTGCGTGACTACGGCTTCCAGGTCGTGCTGAGCCCAAAGTTCGGCGACATCTTCCGCGGCAACTCCGGCAAGCAGGGTCTGCTTGCCGCCCAAGTCTCGGAAGAGGACATCGAGACGATGTGGCTCATCATCGATGAGCGTCCCGGCATCGAGGCATCAGTCGATCTTGTGGCGCGCACGGTCAAGCTCGGCAAGAGTGTCTTCAGTTTCGAGATCGATGACTACACCCGCTGGCGTTTGCTCGAGGGGCTCGATGACATCGGGCTCACCCTGCGCGACGAGCCTGCGATCAGCGCATTCGAGGCGAAGCGTGAATCCTGGCGCCCGACTACACTGCCCGCGCTGAACGCCAGACCTACAACGGGTGAATTCTGTGTTTCGCCTTAGACTGTTCCAGCGGTGCGCCCGGTAGGGTCGCTGCGCAATTCAGGTGAGGTGAGCGGATGAATTCCCTAGTCAAGGAAGCCCAGAAGGCGGCCGAGAGTGTGGGCCTAGGCTCTGACAAGATCGTGATCAACGGCGGCAAGCCACTCACAGGACGCATCGAAGTGCGCGGTGCGAAGAATCTCGCGACCAAGGCAATGGTCGCAGCACTACTCGCTGAGACCCCGAGTGTGCTCCGCAACGTTCCAGACATCAGCGACGTCAACGTGGTCACGGGGATGCTCGCCGCCTATGGCGTCGAGGTCACGAAGGTCGGCGAGGGCGAGCTGCGCCTCGATCCGTCGAACGTGCTCAAAGCGCACTTCGCGCAGATCGACGCTCTCGCGGGCTCGAGCCGGATCCCGATTCTATTTTGCGGGCCACTGCTTCACCGACTGGGCGAGGCGCTCATCCCCGATCTGGGCGGCTGCCGCATCGGCGACCGGCCGATCGACTTCCACATGAATGCTCTGCGCGCGTTCGGCGCGATCGTCGACAAGAGCTACGAGGGCATTCGCCTCACGGCGCCCAACGGGCTCAAGGGCGCAAATATCGAGCTGCCGTACCCGAGCGTCGGAGCGACCGAGCAGGTACTGCTCACCGCGGTTCTGGCCGAGGGTGTAACCGAACTCAAGAACGCTGCGATCGAGCCCGAGATCATGGACCTCATCGCGATTCTGCAAAAGATGGGCGCGATCATCTCGGTCGAACCCAATCGTGTGATTTTCATCGAGGGCGTCGAGAAGCTCGATGGCTACAACCACCGGGCGTTGTTCGACCGCAACGAGGCCGCAAGCTGGGCATCCGCTGCTCTGGCGACGGAGGGCGACATCTTCGTCGGTGGGGCTCGCCAGCAAGAGCTCATGACGTTCCTGAACATCTTCCGCAAGGTCGGCGGAGCTTTCGACATCGAAGAGGACGGTATCCGCTTCTACCACCCGGGCGGTGACCTCAAGCCTGTCGTCGTCGAGACGGATGTGCATCCCGGGTTCATGACCGACTGGCAGCAGCCGCTCATCGTCGCGCTGACCAAGGCATACGGCCGCTCGGTCGTGCACGAGACCGTGTACGAGAATCGCTTCGGCTTCACCGAGGCGCTCATCGAGATGGGTGCCAACATCGTCGTGCACCAAGACGGACTCGAGTCGGTAACGCGCCGAGTGCCGCGCCGGCCCCTCGAGCAGGCCGCGGTGATCATCGGGCCGACCCCGTTGCACGGAGCCGACATCGAGATCCCCGACTTACGCGGCGGATTCAGCCATCTCATTGCCGCGCTCACGGCGTCCGGCCAGTCGACGGTGAGCAACGTCGGGATCATCAGCCGCGGCTACGAGCACTTCATTGACAAGTTGCGCATTCTCGGCGCTGACTTCGTTTACGAGGGCTAGTGAGCGTTCCGCAGTCGACTCATCCGAGCCGACCCAAGTCGGAGAAGACGGCGATCTTCCGCGTGTTCGCGGGGCTTCTGCTGCCGTTCATGTACTTCGTCGGCCGGTACCGACTAAGCGGCACCGAGAATGTGCCGGCGGTCGGCGCCTTCGTGCTCTCACCGAACCACTACACCAACATTGATCCGATCGTGATCGGCGTCGCGATGTGGAAGCTCGGCCGGATGCCGCGCTACCTCGCCAAAGCGTCGCTGTTCCGAGTTCCCGTGCTCGGCCGCATGCTCGCCGCGGCGGGGCAGGTGCCCGTGGAGCGCTACGGTCGCCCACGCGAGGGTCAGGATCCGCTCGCGATGGCCAAGAGCATTGCGGCGGCGGGCCATGCCGTCGTGATCTACCCGGAAGGCTCCCTTACGCGCGACCCCGAGATGTGGCCAATGCGCGGCAAGCATGGCGCCGTCCGCACGGCGATCGACGCGGGGATCCCGCTGATCCCTGCCGCGAGCTGGGGGGCGCAACTGATCCTCCCGCGGTATTCCAAGCGAATCAGCCTGTTCCCGCGCAAGACCGTCGAGATTCGGTTCGGCGCTCCCGTTGACCTGGGCGAATATTCCGACGGCAAAGACGCCAAGACCGTTGCCCTCGCGACGGAGAAGGTCATGACCGCGATCACCTCGATTCTCGAGGAGCTTCGCGGCGAGGGCTCGCCTACCGAGCGCTGGGATCCCGCGGCGCACGGCCAGAGCGAGGTTGGACGTTTCGATGGCTGACAGTGAACCGACGCGGGTCGCGGTGCTCGGCGCTGGCTCGTGGGGCACGACCTTCGCAAAAGTGCTCGCCGACGGCGGATCCAGTGTCGCGCTCTGGGCGCGCCGACCCGAGCTCGCGCGTGAAATCAGCCAGTCCAAGCGCAACAGCGACTACTTGCCCGGAATCAATCTGCCGCGCGGCCTGTGGGCGAGCGCGAGCCTCACCGAAGTGCTCGCTGGCGCGCAACAGGTCTATCTTTCCGTCCCGTCGCAGTCGCTGCGCGAGAACCTGCGCATCGTTCGGGAGTTGATCCCTTCGCACGCCCTGATCGTCTCGCTCATGAAGGGCGTCGAGAAGAGCAGCGGCGCCCGGATGAGCGAAGTGATTCGCGAGGAGCTCGGGATCGACGGGGACCGAGTTGCCGTGGCATCCGGCCCCAACCTCGCTCTGGAGATCGCTAAGGAGCAACCGACCGCGGCCGTAGTCTCGTCTGAGAACCTCGAGACCGCGACCGCCGTGGCCGTCACCGCGACGAACCACTACTTCAGATCGTTCGTGAACACGGATGTCGTCGGCACCGAGTTCGGTGGAGTACTCAAGAATCTCATCGCCGTCGCGATCGGCATCGTGGATGGTGTGGGCTACGGCGAGAACACCAAGGCGTCGATCATCACACGAGGCCTCGCGGAGATGACCGATTTCGCGGTCGCGTACGGCGGTCGCGCCGAAACCCTCGCCGGACTGGCCGGCCTCGGCGACCTCATCGCAACCTGCGAATCGCCGCTCTCACGCAATAACACGGCGGGTCGGCTGCTCGGGCAGGGCTACAGCTATTCGGAGGTGATCAAGCAGATGAATCAGACCGCAGAGGGTCTCTCGTCGGTCGAGCCGATTCTCGAGCTTGCCCGCGCCAAAGGCGTTGATATGCCCATCGTTCGTCAGGTGGCCGAGGTGCTCGCGGGTACGCTTGCCCCGCGGGACATCGCTCCGCACCTGACGACCGATGACCTTCCCCAAGGAGAGTGAGCGTGGCGAAACTTCGCGTTGTGCTGCTGTTCGGCGGCCGCTCGTCCGAGCACACGATCAGTTGCGCAACGGCGGGCGGAGTGCTGTCGGCGATTAATCGCGAGAAGTACGAAGTCGTCCCGGTGGGAATCACGCGCGATGGTGCATTCACGCTGCAACCAGACGATTCCGAGCGCTTCCGGTTGAATCCGGATGCGATGCCTCAGGTCGACGACAACGGCACGCGGATCGTCTGGCCCGAATCCGCGGCGTCGCGCGAGCTTCGGTACGTTGATGGCGCCGGCCTGGCGCACTCGCTCGGTAACGTGGATGTCGTCTTCCCGATCCTTCACGGACCGTTCGGCGAAGACGGCACGGTGCAGGGCCTGCTCGAACTGGTTGGACTGCCCTACGTGGGTAACGGGGTGCTCGCCTCCGCCCTCGGAATGGACAAACACGTCACCAAGACCGTGCTTGAAGCGGCGGGTGTCACCGTTGCGCCGTGGGTCACGGTCACCCCCGCTCAGTGGGACTCTGACAACGAGTTGTGGCGTGCTCGTGCCCTCTCGCTCGGGATGCCGCTGTTCGTCAAGCCGGCGCGCGCGGGTTCGTCAGTCGGAGTGTCGAAAGTCTCGAACGCCGATCAACTCGATGCGGCGCTCGCCGTCGCCTTTGTTCACGACAGCAAGGCCCTCATCGAGCAAGCAGTCGCCGGACGTGAAGTCGAATGCGGTGTGCTCTCCGCGCGTGGCACCGGCCCGACCAGGGTGAGTGTTGCAGGCGAGATCATTGTGACGGGTCGCGAGTTCTACGACTACGAAGCGAAGTACATCGACGAGTCGGCGGCAACGCTTGTGTGCCCCGCAGCACTTCACGACGGAGAGCTCGCCGAGATGCAGCGCATTGCTGCGCGAGCGTTCGAGGCCATCGGTGGGTCGGGATTAGCTCGAGTCGACTTCTTCTTCACGGGCACGGAGTTCATCGTCAATGAACTCAACACGATGCCGGGCTTCACTCCGATCTCGATGTACCCGAAGTGCTGGCAAGCCAGCGGGATGAGCTACCCCGAGCTCATCGACGAGCTCATCCAGCTCGGGCTTGAAGCGATCCGCTAGCGCTACTTCGTGGTGTCCTCGGGCGCGATGCATTGGCGGGTCGCGGGAATCTTGGCCACGGCGACCGCGAGATCGGTGAGGGTCGACAGGCCGGAAATCTGAGTGCCGTTGAGGATCACTTCGACCGCGGGATTGCGCCCGTAGGTCGTGAACACATAGTTCGGGTCGTTGGTGCCGTCGCGCAGCCAGTCGACCCCCAGCACGGTGATGCAGGGGAGTGTCGCGGTTGGGGCAGGCACGGGCACGCCGCAGCGCAAGATCACGCCGGTGGGGTTGCCCCACGCGGCCGTCGCTTGTGCATCGGTCTCGCGCGCGGCGAGATCGGCGACCGTCTCTGGGAGTGCGACGATGACGTTCGCACACTCGGGATTGACGGCGTCGGGCGCTGGTTTCACGGCGACGATCGGCGTGCAGCCCGACAGCAGGAGCAGAACGAGTGCTGGCACCGTCAGCGCCGCTCGGGTCGAGGATCTCATCGGCTTCACGCTACCGTGTGAAGCGTGAGCGAAGCAGTGAGTCCCGTGCCGACCGAGACTCTGGGCAGCGTGGGGGAGCAGGCCGTGCTCGCTCGGATCTTCCCTCGGCTGCCTGCCGCGGCATCCGCGCTTCTCGGCCCGGGCGATGACGCGGCGGTCGTTTCCGCGCCGGACGCGCGCGTCGTGATCACGACCGACATGATGATTCACGGCCCGGACTTTAGGCTCGCGTGGTCGACCGGAAATGATCTCGGCTTCAAGGCGGCGGCATCGAACCTCGCCGACATCGCGGCGATGGGGGCAGTGCCGACGGCTCTCGTGGTCGCGCTCGCCGCGCCGGCAGACACAACCGTGGCGTTCCTCGAGGAGTTCGCCGACGGGCTTCGCGAGGGCTGTGATGCCCTGGCCCCTGGCGCCGGGGTTGTCGGCGGTGACCTCTCAGTTTCAGGCACTCTCACGATCGCGGTCACGGCGCTCGGTGACCTCCAGGGGCGAGCGCCCGTGACCCGGTCGGGCGCGCGCGTCGGCGATGTCGTGGCGATATCCGGGCCGCTTGGCGCAGCGGCCGACGGCTTGCGGTTACTCTTTGCCCTGGGCGAGCCGGATGCCGCAACCGCTGCCGCACTGAGGCTCACGCATCCGGCCCAGCTCGCCGCTCAACTGAGGCCGCGGCCGCCGATCGCCGACGGCAGAGCCGCCGCGCTCGCGGGAGCCACCGCGATGCTCGACCTGAGCGATTCGCTCGCGCTCGACTCCGCGCGGCTCGCCCGCGCGAGTGGCGTTGCGATTGATTTCACGGGCGTTGCCGAAGCCGAACTCATCGGTGGCGAAGACCACTCATTGCTCGCAACGTTCCCGGCAGACACTGTGCTCCCGGGTGGATTTCGGGCGATCGGTACGGTAATTGATGGGGACGGGATTTTCGCGGACGGTGTGCGCTTTGAACCGCGCGGCTGGGATCCGTACTCAGGCTGGGATGGCGCTGGCGGTTAGCCAGTACAGCGCAGTGTCGCCGTAGTCTTTACGGCGATCGAGTTGCAAGCCGACGGGCCACGTCGGTGCTTCGGTGCGCGAACTTCGCTCCACTATCACAACCGCGCCCGGCGAAAGTCGCGGAAGTAGCGCCGTCAGCGCCGACTCCAGCTCCGCAGCCGCGAGTTCGTATGGCGGGTCGAGAAAGACGAGGTCCCAGAACTCGCGGGCCCCTTCGAGGAACTGCTGCACATTGTGGCCCGTAGTGACGATGGTCGGCCGTGAGCCTGCTGGCGCTTGCTTCAGCACGCGAGCGGCGTTCTCCCGGGATGCCGCTGCGAAGTGATCCACGAGCGTCACCCGGGCAGCACCTCGCGATGCGGCCTCGAGCCCGAGCGCACCGGAGCCCGAGTAGAGGTCGAGCACGCGCATCCCGCTGATCGCGTCTCGCGAATCGAGCGCCGAGAAGATCGCCTCACGCACTCGGTCGCTCGTCGGTCGGGTGCCGGAGCCCGGAACCGTCAGTTTGATCGAGCCCGCAAACCCCGCGATGATCCGGGTCACCCTACAGGCCGGTCCAGAACCGGAAGAGGTAATATCCCGCGCCGACGTAGTTGCTCGGCACACCGAGCGCGGTGAGGATCGCAAGCACGCCCGAGAAGAACGCCTGGTTGATGACGGGGATCCACAGCAGAGCGAAGAGCCCGAGAACCGCAAACGGCGCGATCCGCGCCGCGACGGCGCGTGCGGAGTTCGAGAGGTACGGCTCGATGATGCCGAATCCGTCGAGACCGGGAACCGGAATGAGGTTGAGAAGCGCTGCGGTCACCTGAAGGAAGAGCAGGAAAGCGATCGACACCCAGAACGCGGTTGGCGCTTGCCCGAAGGCGAGAGCGACCGCGAGCAGCAGTGCGACGGCAATGTTCGTGACCGGCCCGGCCGCGGAGACCAACGATCGCGCTCGTCGGCTGCGGATCGCCCCGTGGTCGATGAAAACCGCGCCACCCGGGAGGCCGATACCTCCCAAGAGCAGAAACACGATGGGCAGCACGATGCTGAACACGACGTGCGTGTAGCGCAGTGGGTCGAGCGTGAGGTACCCGCGATGCGCGACCGATGTATCACCGGAGCGGTACGCGACGAGTGCGTGAGCGAACTCGTGGAGGCACAAAGAAACGACCCAGGTCGACACGACGAATACGAATGCCACGATTCCCGGCGACCACAGCTCATTCCAGAGCGCCACTCCCGAGCCGATCGCGACGGCAACAATCCCGAGAAAGATTGGGCTCGGCCCGCGCCAGCCGCGTCGAACCGGCCGAAGCGGCCTCTGCCGTTGTGGCGTCGCTTCCGAGCGAATCCCACTGCCGCCCGAGACACCCCCGGCCTGCTGAATTCGTCGAGCGTACTCAGCCCAATCGTCGCTATCTTCGTTGCGATTAGATCCGCTCGCGTTCACGTCGGCAATCCTGTCACATGCCAGCCACGGGTAGCGTTGGAGCGTGGCATCCCCTCTTGACGGCAAGCTCGCCGACGTGCTCGGCGGTCGCACGGCCGCGGCGCTGCACCGCGGGCTCGGGCTCGAGACGGCCGGAGATCTGCTGAGCCATTATCCGCGGCGGTACGCACGCCGCGGCGAACTGACCGCGCTCACTCAACTGCCGATTGACGAGAACGTCACGATCGTGGCCGAAGTGCTCGAAGTGCGAAACCGATCGATGAAGGCCAAGCGGGGCTCGATTCTCGAAGTCACGATCAGCGACGGCAAGGGAATTCTCACCCTCACCTTCTTCAATCAGGCATGGCGCGCAAATGAACTGAAGCCCGGGGTTCGCGGCATCTTTGCGGGCAAGGTGGGCGACTACCGAGGCACGCTCCAGCTCGCGCATCCGGATTATGAACTCTTCGACGCGGATGCCGCGGCCGACCCCTCAACGGCGTCCGCGTGGGCCGAGCTGCCGATCCCGATCTACCCGGCCACCTCTACGGTCGCTTCGTGGCAACTTCAGAAAGCCGTTGGCGTCGCGCTGGATACGCTTCCCGTGCTGGATGACCCCGTGCCGGAATCTGTGCGGCTCGGTCGCGGCCTTATGCCGTTTGCGCGCGCGCTCGAGCTCATTCATCGACCGACGGTTGACTCCGACTGGGGCGCGGCTCGCACCGCGCTGCGCTTCCAGGAGGCATTCGTGCTCCAGGCCGCGCTTCTGCAGCAGCGCGCGCGGTTGCGCGAGACCGCAGCGACACCGCGAGACGCAGGTGCGATTCTCGCGGACTTCGACCGAGCTCTGCCTTTTTCCCTCACCGACGACCAGATCTCCGTTGGGGCTGAGATCTCCGCGGATCTCGCCGCGGGGGTGCCGATGAACAGGCTCGTTCAGGGGGAGGTCGGTTCCGGCAAGACGATTGTCGCGCTGCGCGCCATGCTTGCCGTCGCCGAGTCCGGCGGGCAGTCCGCCTTGCTCGCTCCCACCGAAGTACTCGCCCACCAACACGTGCGCAGCATTGTCGCAAGCCTCGGCCCCGATCTCGCTGCTCGGCTGAGACCGACGCTACTGACGGGACAGCTCCCCACCGCGGAGCGGCGCAAGGCGCTGCTCGCCGCGGTGTCGGGGTCGGCCCGCATCGTGATCGGAACGCACGCCCTCATCGGCGATCGTGTTGAGTTTTTCGATCTCGGTCTTGTCGTCGTCGACGAACAGCACCGGTTCGGTGTCGATCAGCGTGAGGCCCTCAGGCTCAAGGGCACGCAGCCACCTCACGTACTCGTGCTCACCGCGACCCCGATTCCGCGGACCGTTGCCATGACGGTGTTCGGCGACCTGGATGTGTCGTCGATCGCTCAGCTACCGGCCGGTCGCTCGCCGATCGAGAGTTTCGTCGTGCCGCTCACCGAGAAGCCGGGATGGGCGGGCCGGGTATGGGAGCGGGTCTCGGAAGAACTCGCGAAAGGCCATCAAGCATTCGTGGTGTGTCCTGCGATCGATGCGGGTTCCCTCGCGACAGACGAGCCCGCGACGCTCAACACCGTCGCCGACGTGCTCGCGGCTCTCCAGTCCAACCCCGCGCTCGCAGGCAGACAAATCGCCGCGCTGCACGGCCACATGTCGAGCGACGAGAAGGATGCCGCGATGCGATCGTTCGCGGCTGGCGAGATCGATGTGCTTGTTGCCACGACAGTGATCGAGGTCGGAGTGGACGTCCCGAACGCCTCGACCATGGTCGTGCTCGACGCCGACCGATTCGGGGTGTCGCAACTGCATCAGCTCCGGGGGCGCGTCGGCCGCGGTGGCGTTGCTGGGCTGTGCTTGTTCGTGACGACGGCGCAGGAGGGAACTCTCGCTCGGGCGCGGGTCGAGGCCGTCGCATCCACTCTCGACGGCTTCAAACTTGCCAATCGTGATCTCGAACTGCGCCAAGAAGGTGACGTGCTCGGACGCACTCAGTCAGGTGGCCGCTCGAGTTTACGGTTGGTGCGCGTCGCCAAGGACGGCGAACTCATCGCCGAGGCACGCGAGATTGCGGCTGCCGTGCTCGCGGACGACCCGATGCTGTCGGCGCATCCCGCGCTGCGGGAGGCGCTCGCGCGACGCCTTGATGACGAGTCCGAAGCATTCCTCGCAAAAAACTGACGAATTAACGAAGCTGAAATCTGTGGCAGGTAGGCTGACGCCATGCACCGGATCGCCGTCGTTCCCGGGTCTTTTGACCCCGTCACTCTCGGTCACCTCGACGTGATTGAACGGGCTGCTGGCCTCTTCGACGAGTTGCATGTCCTCGTGGTGCACAACCCCGGCAAGACTGCTCTGCTGCCGATCGCCCAGCGGGTGACACTGATCGAGCAAGCGATCCGTGAGGCGAACATTCCCGGCACGATTCTCGTGACGAGCTGGAGTGTTGGACTGCTCGTCGACTACTGCACGGATGTGGGCGCGAGCGTGCTCGTCAAGGGAATCCGCTCCCAGATCGACGTTGCGTACGAGACTCCCATGGCGATCGTCAATCGCGACCTCGCCGGCGTCGAGACCGTCTTCTTGCTACCCAACCCGGCCCACGCGCACGTGTCGAGCTCGCTCGTGCGTCAGGTTGCTGCGCTCGGTGGAGACGTCACTCCATACGTGCCGTCTGCTGTTGCGAAGTTTCTGAGGCCACCGCTGGGAACCAGCTAGCGCAAGCGCTGCGGGAGGTTAGAGCTGCAGGTCTGAGCGCGAGAACTTATCGCGGAGGAACCGGCTCTGGTCGCTCAGTGCGTCAACCGCGCGCGAGAGCACGGCCGTGCGGATGCGATCGCTTTCTTTTTCGAGAATCGTCAGCTGCTCGATGAGTTCGTCGTGCGCCGTCTTCTTCCCCTCGACTCGTGATGTGAGCGCAAAGGTACGCGGCAAGTTCAAGAAGGCCTGGATCGACGTGGGCAGGTAGTCGGTGATCATTTGCACGACAACGTGCTGTTGATCGGGCGCCGACGACAGTTCGTTCCAGCGCGCAACGATCTCGTCGAGCGCGTCGAGAATCTTTCCGAGCAGCGCGTTCGCGTCATCCGTCAGTCTCGAGCCCTCGCCCTTCATGGCGCGACGAAACACCGTGAGCTGGGCTTGCAAATCTTCCGCCGATGCCCCTGCTGAAAGCCCCAAGCGCAAGTCAACCTTGTCGCGCGGGGCAAGCAATGCACCAACGCCGTAGCTCGCCGCCACGACGAGTGGCCAGAGCGGCCCGAGCCCAAAGAACAGTTGCCCAGCGATCGCGCCGCCCGCGAGGAGGCTGCCGACGATGTTTTTGCTCGAGCCCAACCAGCGCCCAGCGAACGAGCCCCAGAATCGGTTACTGGTAGCCACGGATCTCCTGGAATGCCCCGGCGAGGTCGCCATTGAGTGCGTCGAAGGTCTTGCCACCTGTAAGAGTCGCGACGCTCGTGAGCTCCTTGACATTACCTTCGCCGAACAACACCACGAATGTCGGAATGCCCGTCGCTGACGAACCGAGTTGGCCGTAGAAGTCGTTGAAGGCGTTCACATCCGCTCCGACATTGTTCTCGCCGTCGGTCATGAGCACGATCGACACGAAGGTATCTGGCCGTTCCTTCTTCTGCGCAACGGCCAGGGTGTACGCCTCGATGAGGGAATCGTAGATCGCCGTGCCGCCGCCCGCAGTCAAGCCGTCTGCGAGGTCGCTGATCTGGGTCAGCGAGGCCGTCTTGTCTGTATCGGGAATGTCGATGATGGTCGGGGTTTCGGGCGATGAGTTGAACGGGATCAGGCTCACACGCTCGCGAGCGCGGAACGCCGCAAAGCCCCCGGCGGTCGATTCGTCTGCACCCGCGAGGTTTTTGAGGGCTTTCTGAAGCGATGCGATCCGCGACCCGCCCATCGAGCCCGAGGTGTCGAGGAGGAAGACCGTCTGGGCAGGGGAGCGCACCGACTCGAGGTAGGTCGAGATCAGGGTGTTCGCGACATCTAGCGTGTTCGGGAACGGGGTCTCGAACAAGATTCCCGGTGGGAAGGTCGTGCCTGTGTCTACGCCAGGGATGCCAGGCCGACGCTTGGTCTGATCGACGATTTCCTTCTGCACGGCGGGGGTGGTCAACCACGCCGTCAACTGATCGAACAACGGCTTCTTTGTCGCATCCGCCGAACTCAGCAGCGTGAGCGGGTAGTCGCTCGTGACGACGCCGTCTGAGGGCGTGACGATCGTGAGCGGCTGGCCCCCGGGTGTGAGCTCCTTGAGCACGGACTCGTAGTTGATGATGCCGTCGACGACGTCGGGATTGGCGGTGAACTTGTCTGCGAGGAAGCCGGACGAGCCGGCGGTGAGCTTCTGTCCCGAGAAGAAGCCCGTGAGCTGCGGCTTCACGGCGTCGATGTCGGCCGCGGTGAGCGACGACCCCGTGCCCGAGAGCGCGGTCGCGACCGCAACCAAGGCGCTGAATCCCGAGTTCGATGAAGCTGGATTGGTCATTCCGTAGGTGAATTTGCCGGAGGATGCCGCGGCTGCCAGGTCAGACCACGTTGGTGCCGTCGCATCCCAACCCAGTTGCTGCGCGACCGACGTGCGAAGCCCGAGCACCACCGGTGAGCTCATGATCTTCACGCTCGAGGTGATTGCGGAGCTTGCACCGGGCAGGAGCGAGAGGTAGCGGTTGTTGGGGAACCACGTGGCGTCGTACTTTCCCGCCGCCCCACCGGATGCCACGAGTTCGGTTCCGGCGAGCGTGCCCGTGTACTGGAAGACGACCTTGACCCCGGTCGCCTTGGCGGCCTCGGTGAGGATCGGAACCATGTCCTTGACCTCGCTGCCTGCGAGCACGCGCAGAGTCTGGTCGTCGTTGGGCAACGCGCCCCCGGTCGTGCCGGTCGTGCCGCCCGACGGGCCGAAGCACCCGGTGAGCAGCACTGTGCACGCCGCAATGACTGCGGCGATACCGTACCGGCGGCGCATCATGGCTACTTGGTCGATCCGGACGGCGCGTTCGGGTCGGTGTCGGGCTTGGCGCGCTCGAGGTACTTGCTCGCCTCGTCGAGTCGAGTCTGAAGCGCGGTGACCGTTTGCGCCATCGTGTCGACAGCCTGGATCTTGTATGTGTCGAGCTGGTCGATCGTGTCGTAGATGTTTTGGAACGCGGTTTGGAGAGAGTCGAGGCTGATCGTCGCCGACGTGGACTGCTCCGCGATGGCGGTCGATTGCGTCTTGAGCATTTGCGAGGTCGCCACGATGAGGTTGGATGTCGTCGTGTTGAGCGCCGTAATCTGGTCGAGCACGAGCTTTTGGTTCGCTAGCGCTTGAGCCACGATCACGGCTGTGCGCAGCGCGGAAATCGTGGTCGTCGATGCCCGCTCGACGCCCTTGATGAGCTCGATGTTGTTCTTGCGAACGACGTCGAGCGCGAGGTATCCCTGCGCCGAAACCGCGAGTTGGGTGAGCAAGTCCTGGTGCTTCTGGCGAATCGCGAACAGCACGTCGGCCGTGAGGGTGTCGGCCTTTGCGGCGTCGGTGGCGCGAATCTTGGCGATCTGGTCGACGAGCTGGGCGTCGAGTGCGCTCGTGAGCACCGCGTACTCCTGCAGCTTGTTCATGGTGTCCCAGAGGCGCACCTTCTCGCCCTCCACGGCGGCGTTGTCTTTCATGAGGGAGTCCTGGCCGTTGGCGAGAGCGTTGAGGATCTTGTTGAGCTGAGTCTGGGCCGACGCGTACTTGGCGAAGTAGCTGCGGATCTTGTCGCGGAACGGCACGAGGTTGAGCAAGAACTGCCCGATACCACCCTCGTTTCTCGTCGGGTCGAGATCCTCGATGGTGAGGCGGAGGTCAACCAGAGTGTTGGCGACCTTGCGCTGGGCATCCCCGTCGTCGCCGGCTCCACGAGCGGCGGCAAGGGCGGCCACGGGGCGCTCGAGCATGCGGTTCGTCACGGCCGCGGCATCCCGAATTTCATCGCGGCCCATCGACGAGACGTCGTTGATCTTCGCGGCGAACTCGGGAGCGTGCGGGTCTTTGTCGACGAGGTCGGCGATGAACGCCTTTGCGCGTTCGGCGATCTCGTCGCGTCGGGTGTCTCCGATCGGCATCATCGCGCTGGCCTGAGCTGTACCGATATCGGGAACCGCCGCCGGTGGCACGAGCACGAGGTCGGTTTGTACTTCGGGTGCCGGCGTGGCGGTGGATGCCGGGGCTGCGGACGAGAGGTTGAGCGGCGAGTCAGACACGATTCTCCTAGGGGGGTGATGTGTGGCGTTATTGGTTGGTGCTGCTAGGTGCTGGGGTGTCGTAGCGAGCGCTGATCTGCGTGATCATCGACTCGAGAGTTTCGAAGCTCGGCGGCTCGACGACGTTGACGGGGCTTGGCGGGACGGCGAGGCCGTTGGCGGTGAGCGTGTCCGCGAACGCGGCGGCATCGGCGGGCCGGAACCCATATTGGGCGGCGAGTCGTTGGAGCCGTGCATCGCCCACAAGGAGGTCGCCGACCTTCTTGCCGTTGTCGGTAAGCGGCACGAGCGTGTGCTTGCTGAACACCGTGGGTTCCGGGTACATCAGCAGCATGTCGCTTGTGATGGCGGTCTTGCCGGTTGCACTCATCTGTCGCCCGAGGAACTGCGCTTCGTAGACCATGACCATCGGCTTGGAACCGATGCCCTGCGAGAGGTAGTCGTCGAATGGCGCCTCAGATGACGAGGCTGAAAAACCCTGTGCAAGGAACAGATTGCTCATGTCGTCGATGATCGCGGCCTCACTCGCGGGCGAACTGACAATCGCATTGCCGCTGGCCACGTACGACGCGATCGACAGGTACATGGCGGCCGAATTCGATTGACGGATGTCGGTGCTCGAGATCAGCACCGAACGCTTACTCGGATACAGGTCTGCGGCGCCCGGCAGGTCGCTCCAGCGGGTACCCGCCTTGACGGTGGCGAGATACGCGGCCATGTCGAGGTGCCAGGTGCCGGCGGCGTCCTGTGATGCGATCCCGGCCGCCTTGAGCAATTGCACGATTGGCTTAAACGTCGCAATCGCCATCGGCGAGTAGAACGGCGAGTAGACGCCCGACGCTCCCGTCTCCCGCTTGATCTTCTCCGCGGCGGGAGCTGACCCAGGGAACGCGAAATCCTTCTTGCTCAAGTCGACGGTCGTCGCGATCTGGCGCGAGCCAGCGGTGACCACTTGCACGTCGAGCCCGTTCTCCGCGAAGACAGCTTTGACCCCCGGGTCGTCGAAGAATGGTTTCTTCTCCGAGCCGATCACACCGCTGACAACGGTGAGCGATGGCGTTGGCTGAAGGATGCCAGGCGAACCGGTCGAGCCGAACAGTCGACCCCAGAACACGGCGAGCACGATACCGACGATCAATAGTATTGCGAGACCGATTCCGATCACGCGCTTTGCCACTGCGTTCACGCTCCTGGTCACTGTCGCGAGTCGGGTTTGCTCGTGCGCCTAGGCTAGTCGCACCGCGGCCCCGATCGGGTATCGATTGCCTCGAGGTAGGGATGTTCACGTCTCCTTTACCCGAAGTTCACCATTGGGCCTCTCAGCGATGGCGTGCCATTCGCCCGTCTTCACAAGGCACAATGGAGAGGTGACTCTCACTCTCGGATACAAGGCTTCGGCCGAACAGTTCAACCCGCGCGAGCTCGTCGAGATTGCCGTCGCGGCTGAAGAACACGGCATGCAGAGCGTCGCCGTGAGCGATCACTTCCAGCCGTGGCGCCATGAGGGCGGCCACGCTCCGTTCTCGCTGGCTTGGATGGCGGCGGTCGGCGAGCGCACGAAGACCATCTCGATCGGCACGAGCGTTATGACGCCGACGTTCCGCTACAACCCGGCCGTGCTCGCCCAGGCCTTCGCGACGATGGGATGTCTCTACCCCGGGCGAATCATGCTCGGCGTCGGGACCGGTGAGGCGCTCAACGAAGTTGCGACGGGATTCCGCGGTGCCGGCGAGCAGACGTGGCCCGAGTTCAAGGAGCGCTTCGCGCGACTGCGCGAAAGCGTCGACCTCATGCGCCAGTTGTGGACCCAAGACCGCGTCGACTTCCGCGGCGAGTACTACTCGACGCACGAGGCATCCATCTACGACCGCCCGGATGTCCCGGTCCCCGTGTACATCGCCGCGGGCGGTCCCGTCGTTGCCCGCTACGCGGGGCGTGCGGGCGACGGATTCATCTGCACCTCGGGCAAGGGGATGGCGCTGTACACCGATGAGCTCATCCCGGCGGTCAAAGAGGGCGCAGCGCTGGGGGAGCGCGACTTCATGGAGATCGACCGGATGATCGAGATCAAGCTCAGCTACGACACCGATGCGACCATCGCGCTCGAGAACACGCGGTTCTGGGCGCCCCTCGCGCTCAGCAAGGAGCAGAAGCACGACATCACCGATCCGATCGAGATGGAGGCAGCGGCTGACGCCCTGCCGATCGAGAGGATCGCCTCCCGGTGGATCGTCGGCACCGACCCCGAACTCGTCGTGGCCACGATCAAGGAATACGTCGACGCCGGCTTCAACCACCTGGTGTTCCACGGCCCGGGACAGGATCAGCGCCGCTTCCTCGCGCTGTTCGAGAAGGATCTCGCGCCGCGACTGCACGCCCTCTCGTAGCCGAAGTGGGTATGTGCCGCGGCTTATTCAGTTAGACCGCCGCCGCGAATAGTGCGGGCTCATGAACGCCGACCAAGACGATCTGTTGCGCTACTTGGGCGTCGCGCGAGCTGCGCTCGTGTGGAAGCTCGAGGGGCTGTCAGAATACGATTCGCGTCGTCCCATGACACCCACGGGCACAAACCTGCTCGGGATCGTCAAGCATGTCGCGAGCGTCGAGGGTGGGTATCTCGGCGACGTCTTCGGCCGCCCGTTCCCCGAGAGCTTTCCCTGGTTCGCCGAGGACGCCGAGCCCAACGCAGACATGTGGGCTACCGCCGATCAGTCAGGTGAATACATCCTCGATCTCTACGCGAGGGTTGCCGCGCACTCGACCGAAACAGTCGCGTCGCTCGGGCTCGACGCGCAGGGGGTCGTTCCGTGGTGGCCCGAGGAGCGCAGGAACGTCACAGTTCGACGGATCCTCGTGCACCTGATCGCCGAGACGCACCGCCATGCGGGTCACGCCGACATCGTCCGTGAGCTTATCGACGGGGCTGCGGGGTATCGTGCCGACAACGACAACCTCCCCGAGGTCGACGCGACGTGGTGGCTCGACTACCGTGATCGACTCGAGAAGGTCGCACGGGAGGCTTAGCGGCAGGCGAGCCGCGAGGCCGGCACCGAGGCGAATCTCGGTTGCGGCCCCACGGCGTGTGCGCTCGTCATCGCATGGGCAGGGTCAGGCGTAACTCGCGCTCGGCCGCCCGCTCGCGCGCGAGCCGCCCAAGCTCGTGCTCGATGCGGTTAGCGCGACGTTCGCGAGACTCGACCGTCCGGGGTCGCCGACTCCAGGCGACCAGAGCGACACCGACGTGAAGCGCGAGCCGATCGAGGAGCCCAACTCGACGCACCTGACGGGGGACTTGAGCGGTGTCGGGAGGGTGGTTTTGGCGACCGGTAGCGGTCGACAGGGTGGTGTTCATGGTGGGTGTTCCTTCGTGCGTGCGGCACGCGGCATCGGTCGGGCGCGGTTGCGCCCGACGGTCGCGAGCCAGCGGGGCCGCTTCGTGAGCGGCGGGAGGGGACGGTCGCACTGTGCCGAGCAGGCAGGCACCGTCAACGGGTGGCTACTCGGCCGCGCGAGGCGCGAACCGAGTCGGGCTTCCAGAGCACTACCACCGCAGAATCGGTGGCGGGATTCGCCAGCCGATCAGGCGGTGTGAGCGCCGACGAAGCCGGCGGTAGCGGGGCTCTTCCCCGTAATTGCTGCAATCAACACGTCGGTCTCCTTTCGTCTGTGGCGTGGATTTCACCGTAGCGGTCGGCGCGATGCCCGATCAAGCAATGACACGGACAGTGACCGACTTGTTATGCAATCGCTCGTGGAACTTAGTGCGCGATCTCCCAGATGTGGCCCGCCGGGTCGCGAAAGGCGGCCGTGGCATCCACGTCGTCGACCCCAATCGTGAATTGCACGCGTGCTGCGGCGTCGGGCCCACCAACCTCGGCCGGGGCAATGAGTTCGATGGCCTCGGTTGCGCGGAGCACGTTGATGAGGGTGTTTCCGAAGTTGATTACCACCGAGTCGGCGTCTTCGTAGTACACGGGCAGCCCAAAGACGTCGACGTAGAAGGCTCTCGACTCCGCCAGATCGTCGGCGAAAATCGTCATGGCGGAGATCGCGCCTGGCCAGTCGGTCATGCGTGCCTTTCTACTGCGCGGCGGAGGTCCACCGCAAGCACGCCCAGCTGGCGACCCGCCGACTTTACGCCAGACGGGACGGTCTTAGGCTTGACCGATGATGCTCACCGTGTTCGCCGTTGGCGGTCTGCCCGAATTCCTGGCGGGGGATGATCTCGCTGCGGTGATCGGCGACGCGGTCGCGGGCGTACTCGAGAACGGCGACATCCTTGCGGTGACTTCCAAGATCGTGTCGAAGGCCGAGGGGAGGTCGATCGCTGCGACCGATCGCGAGCAGGCGATCACCGATCAGACCGTGCGGGTCGTGGCAACCCGAGAACATCCCGGGGGCGTGACGCGGATCGTCGAGAATCGTCTCGGGATGGTCCTAGCGGCCGCGGGCGTCGACTCGAGCAACACTCCCGAGGGCACGGTGCTCTTGCTTCCCGAGGATCCGGATGCTTCCGCGCGCGCGTTGTGCGGTGCGTTACGTGACCGGTTCGGGTTGCGTCTCGGCGTGATCATCACCGACACGCTAGGTCGCCCGTGGCGGCAGGGCCAGACGGATGTCGCGATCGGTGCCGCCGGAATCCACCCGCTCGACGACTTGCGCGGCACGACCGACGCCGGAGGCCGACGCTTGGATGTCACGGTCGCCGCGACCGCCGACGAAATTGCGGGCGCAGCAGACCTCATCAAGGGCAAGGCGAGCGGACTACCGGTCGCGATCGTGCGCGGGCTGGGCCACGTCGTCGGGGACCTCACTCTGCCGGGCGCGTCGACGATCATTCGCCCGGCGAGCGAGGACATGTTCCGGTTGGGCACATCCGAGGCGTGGTCCGAGGGTTACCAGGCGGGTCTCAACGCGCGTGAGTGACTGGGTCATTGTGGTTCCCGTCAAGGGCACCGCCGGGTCGAAGTCGCGCATGGATGCGTCGGCCGAACTCGCGCTCGCGATCGCGCTCGACACCGTCGAGGTCGCGCTCGCGGTGGCGCGCGTCATTGTCGTGACACATCCCCCAGCCGCCGCGGATTTCGTCGCGCTCGGAGCCCGCGTGGTCGACGACCCGGGCACGGGGCTGAACGCGGCCATTGCCGCGGGCTTGGAGTCGGTCGGACCGGAGACGGCGACGGCGGTGTTGCTCGGCGACCACCCGGCACTGAACTGCGCGGAATTGCGCGAGGCTCTGACCGCCGCATCCCGAGTGCCGCGCGCTCTTGTCGCGGACTTTGACGGCATCGGGTCGGCCCTCACGACCGCGTTGCCGGGGGTTGAACATCGCTTGGCGTTCGGCACCGGCTCGCGGCATGCGCATGTCGCTGCGGGTTATCGTGAACTGGAGGGCGACTGGCCTGGGCTTCGTCGCGACGTCGATGTTGCCGCCGACCTCGAGGGACTCCACCTCGGGCCTCGCACGCGGCGCGCCCTCGAAAAACTGACTCCCTAGAGCCGAGCGGCGAGCGCGAGCACGTCGCGCGCGAGTTCTGCGCTGGTGTCGAGGTCGCGCATCCAGAGAGGTACTGCGCGCGCCGCGATTCCCGCCGCCTCGATCGCGGGCACTGCCGCCACATCCGACTCGTCGATGAGCCACCCGTCAATGAGCCCACCGGTGCCGCGCGACCCGTAGTGCAGCGCAACCGCCTCGGCAGAGGTGTCGACCCCGATCGCGGCGAGGCACGCGTCTGCCATCCCGCGAACGACGCTCCCGGCGATGATCGGCGACACACCGATGACGGCCGCCGGCGTCGCCTGAACAGCCTCGCGAACACCGGGGATCGCGAGGATCGGCCCGATCGATACGACGGGGTTGGACGGCGCGAGAATCACGACATCTGCGGACTCGATTGCCTCGAGGACACCCGGAGCGGGACGGGACGACGCCACACCGCGGTACTCGAACGACAGCGCGGGCAGCGAAGCTCGATACCGCGTCCACCATTCCTGGAAGTGCATGGATCCGCCCTCGACGTGCACGTGCGTCTCGACCTCATCGTCGGTCGCGGGAATGAGGCTTACGCCCAGGGGCCAACGCGAGGCGATGCGCGCGGTCGCCTCGCTGAGCGGTACGCCTTCGCGCAAGTAGTGCGTGCGAGTGAGGTGCGTTCCGATATCAAGATCGCCGAGAGTGAACCAATCCCAGCCGATTCCGTAGGCCTTGAGCTCACCGCTGACTCGTTCCGACTCGTTGGTGCGCCCCCAGCCACGCACGTCGTCGTTCTCACCCGCAAGCGTGTACATGATCGAGTCGAGATCAGGCGCGATGCGCAGGCCCGTCAGCCACATGTCGTCGCCGACGTTGACGATCGCCGTGAGTTCATCGGTGAGAGCGGTGGGAGCGGTGGCAGCCCGTAGCCCGCGGAGAAAGCGTGCCCCACCGACGCCACCGGACAGCACGGTGATCTTCATTGGTTAAACCTAAGCGAACTCTCAGGGTTAGCTTCCCGCGATGCATGACAGACTCGCAGGGTGGAGAGCCTTCCCCCGAATCTCGAGACAGACATCAACGTCGTTGCTGAGGCTGTCATGCCGCTTGACGTGTTCTCGTCGCGCGCGGGCGAGATTCTGGCCGCGATGGGCACCGTGATTGATGGAAAACGGGATGCCGTGTCCATGGCACTCACTGTCCTGCTGGCCGAGGGTCACCTGTTGATCGAAGACGTCCCGGGCGTCGGCAAGACCATGCTCGCGCGGGCCCTCGCGCGCAGCGTCGACTGTTCGGTCACGCGCATCCAGTTCACGCCCGATCTGCTCCCCTCCGACATCACGGGCGTGTCGGTCTATAGCCAGGTCGACCGAGAGTTCGAGTTTAAGCCGGGTCCGATCTTCGCGAACATCGTGATCGGCGACGAGATCAATCGCGCGAGCCCCAAGACGCAATCCGCCCTGCTCGAGAGCATGGAAGAGGGCCAGGTGACGGTCGACGGTCGCAGCTACGGCCTCGCGAGCCCGTTCATTGTCATTGCGACACAGAATCCGATCGAAATGGAGGGCACCTATCCGCTGCCCGAAGCTCAACGCGACAGGTTCATGGCCCGAATCTCGATGGGGTACCCCGACCCCGCTTCTGAGCTAGAGATGCTCAACGCTCGCGCGACGTCGAGTCCACTCGACGCGATCACACCCGTCGTAACGGGTGCCGAGCTCGCGCAGATGATTCTGACAACACGCGCCGTCTACGTGAGCCGTGCGGTGGGCCAGTACGCGGTGGCGATCGCCCAGGCAACGCGTCACGATCGCGAACTTCGACTCGGAGCGAGTCCTCGCGCGACGCTTCAGCTCGTTCGGGCTGCGAAGGCGCGCGCCGCGCTTGACGGTCGCGAATTCGTGCTCCCCGACGACATCGACGCGCTCGCTGCGTCGGTTCTTGGCCATCGACTGATTCCCGCGCGTCGCGCGGGGGCAACTTCCGCGCTGTCCGGGGGGAACATCGCAGACATCGTGTCACGCATCGTGTCGGCGACCGCCGTTCCGCTCGGATCTGCCTGACTCCTCGACCGCCCACATGGCTCAGGCACCGTATCCGAGTGAACCGCGTGGCCTTGCGGCAATCTCGCTCGCCGGCGTGCGGCTGACCTATCGAGGATGGACCTGCCTCGGCGCAGCCATCGTCGCGGTCGCGGCCGCATACGGCAGCGGCAAACCGCAGCTGCTGTCGATCGGCGCTCTGCTTGCAGCTCTCCCGGTGATCGCCGTCATCTACGTGGTTGTGAGGCGTCCGCGGGTGGCAATCACCCGCTCGTTCTCCCCTCATGTCGTCTCCGCCGGCTCAGCAACAACAGTCACCCTCGACGTGCGAAATCGATCCGCATGGCCGAGCCCGGCTGCTCGATGGGCCGACGAGCTCGCGTGGCCGCCTTTCAGCACCCGGGAGGCGGATTTGCCCGGGCTGACCGCTCGTGGCGGAAGATCCGCCCGTACCAGCTCGCTGACGGTGACATATTCCGTGAACCCGCCTCGCAGGGGTGTATTCGACATCGGACCGCTCACGGTTCGGTTGCGCGATGCTTTCGGTCTGGCGTGGAGCGTCGCCCCAATCGGCGGCACGGCGCGCATCGTTGTCACACCCGAGGTCATTCCCTTGGCGTCGGGGAACCCGAGCGTCGCGCCGGGTGACGGGCAGTCACGAATCGCGAACCGGCGCTCGTCTGGAGACGACGACGACACGACGACGCGCGAGTACCGCCAAGGCGACGCGATGCGACGCGTTCACTGGAGGGCAACCGCGCGCAAAGGTGACCTCATGGTTCGCCAAGAGGAGCAGCGCAGTGTTCCGGATGCCCGGATCATCCTCGATACCCGCCGGTCGGGGTACCGCTCCCGCTCGTCGCTGGGACGGCCAGCTAGGCACACCGACGAGCCGGAGTCCGAGGCGTTCGAATGGTCGGTGCGGATGCTCGCGTCGGTGCACTCGCGGCTGAGGCGCTCCGGATTCCACGTCACGGTTGACGAGACCGGAGCTCCGCAGCTCGCGGGCCCAAGCCCGGGCGGTCGTCGTGGCAACTCCGACGACCACCTCCGTGAACAACTTGCCACGATTGGGCTCGTCGACAGCAACGGCCCGATCCGTCACTCGACTGCCGGCGCCGGACCGATCATCGGAATACTCGGGGAACTCGACGCTGACCTCGTCGAGTGGCTCGTTCACAGCCACCACCCCGGGGAACTCGCGATCGCATTCCTCGTGCGACCAGCGTCGGCGTGGGACGAACTTGCCCCGCACCTGGCTCGCGACAATGAGATACCCGAAGCGGCGGCACGACTTCTCGACTCTGGATGGCTCGTCGTGCCCGTTCGCGCGAACGATGACCATTCGGTGGCGTGGGACATCGCAATGGAGTCGGGGTGGTCGCGTGTCTCCCGCTGAATCTCCCGCTCGCGGTCGCGGGGCGGACTGGGTGGCTAGCGGACTGCTCTTCGTCGCGATTGTTGCTGGTGTCAGCACGCTTTCCGCGCTCCTCGTGGGGGATCAGTGGAGGCTCGTCGGCGGAACGCTTGCCGCCATCATGATCGTCAGTGCCGCCATTGTGCGCTCGTTCGCTCGCACTCGCGGATGGGCAACGCTCGCGTCGGTTGTCGCCGCGCTCTTCGCGATGACGGCGTACTTTGCGGCGGATTCTGCATTGTTTAGGGTTATCCCTACCGCGGCGACCGTGGATGCCGCAGCCGCGCTCCAGCGCGCCGGCCTCGCGTCGATCGCGAACCAGTCGATTCCCGCGATCGCCGACCAAGGAATCGTGTTTCTCGTGTGTATTGGCATCGCAGCCGTGACGCTCGCGGCTGACATGCTCATCTTTGTCACACGCACACCGGCGCTCGCCGGGTTCCCGCTCTTCGTCCTGTTGACGGTTCCCACGTTTGTTGTGCCCGGGTTCGCAGACCTTGCGGCGCTCGCGTTTGTCGCGGTTGCCTGGCTGGGGATCGTGCTGGTCTGCTCGCGTCCGGTTCCCGTCGCGGCGGCCGCGACTACCGTAGCGATTGCCGTCGCGGTTGCGATCGCAGCTCCGACGATTCTTCCCGCGGTCACACCGGGGGGAACCGCAGCTGGCGGAGTCGGTGGCTTTGCGGCATCCGTCAATCCGATCCTTACGCTCGGCAACGACTTGCGAAGACCGGACGCGCAGCCCGCGCTGACCTATACGACCACCTCGGCGGGCGGCACATACTTGCGCTTGGCAGTCCTCGATGACCTCACCGGCCAGTCGTGGCTTCCAACTCCGTTGAACGGCGACCTGGGAACCGACCTGGGGGCGATCGGCCCAGTGCCCGGCGTTTCGGCCGACGTTGCCATCGTCGCGGAGACGACCACGGTCTCGGTTTCTCGGGTATCGAGCAAGTGGCTGCCCGTCCCGTACGCCCCGACAAAGATCACGGGGCTGAAGGGCAATTGGGTGTGGGACCGCGGATCGCTGGTCCTCAGCACCGATCGATCAACCCTCAGCGACCAGGTTTATGAGGTTACGAGCGCGCAAGTCAGCCCCTCAGTCCAACAGCTTGAGTCGGCTTCGCCGGTGATCGATCCCCAACTGCGTCGCGATCTTGTTCTTCCCCCTGACCTTCCGGCGGTGGTTGCCGAGACTGCGCTAGCCGTCGTCGGCACAGCGGCTACCGACTACGACAAGGCGATTTCCCTTCAGTCATTCTTTTCGGGAGGCCAATTCACCTACTCCGAGAAAGCGCCCGTCGACGCGGGTTACGACGGCTCCGGCGCGGGCGTGCTCGAGGCCTTCCTTCGGGCGAAGAGCGGATACTGCGTGCACTTCGCTTCGGCAATGACGGCGATGGCGCGCACGCTTGGCATTCCCGCTCGAGTGGCCGTCGGGTTCACGCCGGGGCAAGCGGTTGCCGGCGCGGGAGGCAGTTCGGTGAAGTACGAGGTCACTACTCACGACTTGCATTCGTGGCCGGAGCTCTACTTCTCGGGAGTCGGTTGGGTGCGATTCGAGCCGACGCCGGGTCGTGGTATCGCTCCCGAGTTCGCCCCGCTCGTGAAAGACAATCCGGCCACGCCCAACATCGATGAGTCGATCCCGGTGCCGTCGTCGTCTCGCACTCCCGCCCCGACTCCCACCGCGAGACCATCGCTTCCGGCCGAGAGCGCAGCGGGACCGGGATCTCCGACGTCACCGGCGGGAGAGGCTGTCGCACTCGGTCGGCTCTGGCTCGCCGCGGTGGCGGCGTTGATCGCGCTCGTGCTGGCGATACCAGCGGTCGCGCGAACCGTGCGCCGCCGCTCGAACCTCCGCGAAGTCGAGGCGGGCTCGGCGGTGAGAGCGTGGGACGAAGTCGGGGAGACTGCGGTCGACCTCGGCGTGCGGCCACGCGACGCG
>Ga0209512_1001415_pt1 | contig 29661 bp, 26 predicted proteins | sample frozenSSSSmetaG_FD_184142 | JGI IMG/M metagenome (GOLD analysis project Ga0209512, IMG submission 184142) | Glacier valley bacterial and archeal communities from Borup Fiord, Nunavut, Canada, to study Microbial Dark Matter (Phase II) -... | ecosystem: Environmental > Aquatic > Freshwater > Ice >...
TCCCGGCGCACGGGAACTTGAATCATGTATGTTTCAATTTCTTTACGGACAATCACATCGCCAATTTTGCGCTTACTTCTGTCAACGACTAAGCGTTCTCCAAGCAAACGAATTATGTCCTCTGTGACATCTGTAGTTGTAACCATACTATGAATATCAGTAGTATCAGCCATTACTGGTACACCGTCTTGCATAATTTCTGAGTTATTATTGGCAATATCTTTATGATTGATTTCGCTTTCTAAATATTCCGGCATATTTTTTAGTTCTGATTCACTAATATCGAGGATAACAGATTGAGTTGGTGGGTCAATTTTCTGAATTAACTTGCTAAATAATAGGAAAAATCGCTGAGTTTGACCAGCGACTACCACCAGATATAAATTGCGATCAGCATCAAGAATTAAGTCCTTGATTTCACCGAGCACTTGACCTGAGCGAGTCAGAGCCGTATATTTTTTTAACTTAGTACGTAATTTTTCCAGTAATTCACCGATGCGATCTTGATTTTCGACAGAGGCAATCATGGTGGACACCATATTTATAGCAAGGTTCTAAATTTAGCAGGAGTAAGTAGGTAAGTGGAATGGTTTGTAGTAGCGCTTTAACGCTAAAACACTACTACGAGCCAATTACCCACTTAATATTTAAACTATGCGTCTCGTTTTTCTACAGGCAGACCATGAGCGTCAACGTCTAATTCTTCCCGGCGAATAGTTTCTTGAGCTTCTACGGTGTCATGTTCTACAACTTTTTTCACTCTAACTTCTTCGCGCAAAATTGTTTCTTTGTGAATGTCGGCAGTCTCTTCATAGATATCCAGGTGAGCGACTTCACCTTCGCGGAAATTCGCTTCAGTTGCATTAGCAACTCGGTTAGCATCGGCAGGGGTTACACGCTCAACAATTACCCGTTCTTTGTCTAAAGGAACGACAACATTAGCTGTTTCGGAAGTAATATGCTTGCCAATGGACACTTCGCCAGCTTTCATCCGCTTTTTGTTAGCGACTAAACGCTCTTCATACAGTTTGAGAGTTTGATGACTATCGTCATTCAAGTTGTATAAGGAAGCGTTTTGTTGATAGTTGTAAGTGCTGCGATCAGGGGTGGTGTCGATAGCGGTTTGTGCTACAGGTGCAGCGACAGGTTTATCTCGCATCGGAGTTGCTGCTACTCTTTCTGGTGCGGCGACAGGTGTATCGACGATGGGAGTGACAGCAGGAGCAGTGAAATCTAGTGGGGCGGTGTATCCTGGAGCCATCGGTGCGGCAGCATAATCTAATTCGGGGGCTACACCAACTGCGCCCATTGCGGCTGTATCTGTGGGAGTAGCACCGTAAACACCACCAACCTGGTGTTCATAGTCGTAATCGATGTGTTCTAAACTATTGAAATCAGGCAAATTTTCTGCTTGCTCTTTGGTAATATTTACATACACCCGATTCTGAGCGTGATCAAGTTGGCTAACACCGACAGGAACTAATACTTTCTTACCAAATACCCAAAAGCCTGTTTCAACGATGAAATATCGGAAACGACCTTGATCTTCATCAACTAAAACGTCGGTAACTGAGCCAATTTTCTCGTCATTTGTCTTGGAATACACAGCCATCCCCTTGACATCGCTTTTGTCTGGCATGTCATTGTGGTCTGGATAATAATCTTCAAGTTTCATTAACGCCATATTATTAATCTCCTTGAGGTTCGCTTACTCTGTTTTTAGGTTAAAAACTAGTCAATTTATCTTCATCTTTCCGAAGAGATAACTTAAACAACAAGTCAGGATAAATCCGTCATCATTCAGAATTTGGGAGTCACAGTTCAGAAATTTATGCTCAATTCTGTACTATTTGCGGATGAATAAACGTGTTTGCTCCCAGACCCAATCATCGATTTGATAGTTTTCAATGATTGGTGGGTCTGACTGCCCTACTCATTAATTCTGACGGACTCCTGACTGTTTCTTTAGGTGGTTCGATAATCAGGATTGCCTGAGGTGTCGATATCTAATTCTTCGCGGCGGATGGTTTCTTGAGCTTCGACCGTTTCATGATCGACAACTTTCTTGATTTTCACTTCTTCGCGGACAAAGGCTTCTTTGTGAATATCAGCAGATTCTTCGTAGACTTCGATGCGTGCGACTTCGCCTTCAGTGAATCTCAATTCGCTCTGGTCAACTACTGTTCTTGTATCACTAGGTGTGACGCGTTCGATCACGACACGTTCTCTATCGATGGGGACGGAAACTCTAGCGGTTTCAGTTTCAATATGTTTGCCAATAGATACTTCGCCGGTTTTCATCCGGGTTTTACTGGCAACTAGCCGTTCTTCATACAATTTAAAAGTTTGATGATTAGCGTCATTTAAACCGTATAATTCAGGTTCGTGCTCATAATTATAGGTATCGCGATTGTGATTCGCACTGTTTTTGTGCGGGCGATAAACTCCTCGCACTTGCTCTTCATATTCATAATTAACAGTCATGTTATCTTTGTACTCAGGCAGACCTTCGACTTGGTGCTTGCTCAGACCGTCAACGTAGGCGCGTTTCGCGTTGTAATCAATCCGAGACAAACCAATAGGTAGCAAAATATGTTTAGCTGAAGTGCCCATACCTGTATCGATTACGAGGTAGCGAAAACGACCATCATGATCGACTAGAGCATCGGCAATTGAGCCAACTTTGTCACCACTTTCGGTGTAAAGAGCTAAGGATTTAACATCTTCACCGTGAAAGGTTTCTTTGTAGTTGGGGTCGAAATCTGCAAGTTTGTAAAGGGGCATGTTCTTATCACCTTTTTATTGAGAGCTACCCTCTAGATTAGGTAGTGATTTAATTTTTTGCATCCTACTGACGACTGAATTTAAGAGAGCAGTTTTAAGTTTTAATTTTAGATGTATAACTAAAGGCACATAGAAACAAGCTACTGCACCTGACACGATTTATGTCTGATTGGTTACAAAGACTAAAACAGCAGCGAGCGATCGCTGTGATCCGCGCTCCTCAAATGTCTGTTGCTTACCAAATGGCAATGGCTGTAGCCGCTGGCGGAATGCAATTGATTGAAATCACATGGAATAGCGATCGCGCTCCGGAGTTAATTAGACAACTACGGTCAGAATTATCTGAATGTTTGATTGGAACTGGGACGTTGTTAAATATCTATCATACGGAAGAGGCAATAGCAGCGGGAGCGCAATTTCTGTTTACACCTCATGTTGATCCCGCGATTATGCAGTTGGCGGTGAATAGTGGTGTCCCAATCATTCCCGGAGCGCTGACACCAACAGAAATCGTCAACGCTTATGCGCGAGGAGCAAACTGTGTGAAGGTGTTTCCGGTACAAGCGGTAGGCGGAGCGAGTTATATCCGGAGTTTACAAGGACCACTGGGAAACATTCCGCTGATTCCGACTGGGGGAGTGACTTTGGAAAATGCTGCGGAATTTTTACAAGCCGGGGCGATCGCGGTCGGTTTAAGCGGTCAATTATTTCCTAGACAGCTTGTAGATACAGGAAATTGGTCAGCGGTGACGCAGCAAGCCAAAAAGCTCATTCAACTAGTAAATAGTCAAAAACGCTCTTAGTGCTGTTTTTTTTGGCTTTAAATGGGGAACTCTATGTATAAGCGTGTAGGACTCACCTTTTGGATCGAGAGATTATTCCCGCTATGGTAGCGAACTTGCGAATTCCGGGCTACGAATTAACCGAAGTTATCCATAATGGATTTAATACCATTGTTTATCGAGGAAAGACCGTAGCCGACCAACAGCCGGTAATCTTAAAAATCCTGAAAGCTGAATATCCGAGTATAGACGCCATTGTTCGTCTCAAACACGAATATCAAATTACAGCGCATCTCGATCAAGAGTGTATTGTCAAATATCAACTTCAAGAATATCAAAACCGTCTTGCTTTGGTATGTCAAGACTTTGGCGGACAGTCTCTCAAACAACTCCTCTCAAAGCAAAAATTAGATCACTCTCTCTGTTTAAGTATCGGTATCCAACTTGCTCAAGCACTCTCCCTGCTACACGAACAGCAAATAATTCATAAAGATATCAAACCCGCCAACATTATCATCAATCCGCAAACCAAACAAATTAAGCTTGCTGACTTTAGCATTGCTTCCTGCTGGAATGAAACACTGCAACCGATTAATCCCAATCAACTAGAAGGGACGCTGGCTTATATGTCTCCTGAACAAACCGGGAGAATGAATCGTTATGTTGATTACCGGAGTGATTTTTACTCCTTCGGCGTCACCTTATATGAAATATTTACAGGTCAATTACCCTTCAATAGTAACGATCCTCTAGAACTAGTATATTGTCATCTAGCTCAACAACCTATACCCCTCTCGCAAATTAATCCCGCCATCCCTCCAGAAATTACCCAGATAGTTGGTAAATTAATGGCGAAAAATGCGGAAGACCGCTATCAAAGCGCCGCCGGACTATTAGCAGATTTAGAAATCTGTCTTCATCAACTGCAAACTAGCAATAAAATTGCTAACTTTACCCCCGGTCGCTTAGACATTTTAAGCCAGTTGCTGATCCCGCAAAAACTCTATGGTAGAGAACAACAGGTAAATGTCCTGTTAGCAGCAATGCAACGTGTCGGTGAAGGAAGTAGTGAACTGATGCTGGTTTCTGGTTACTCAGGGATTGGCAAAACCTCCGTCATCAATGAAGTTAACAAACCAATTACCAGACAACGCGGCTACTTTATTAGTGGCAAATTTGACCAATTCCAGCAGAATATTCCTTACATTGCGCTGATTCAAGCCTTGAGTGCCTTAATTAAGCAACTATTAACTGAAAATGCGGCGCAACTTCAAGCCTGGAAAAATAAAATCCTGAAGGCTTTAGGCTTAAATGGGCAATTAATGATTGATTTAATTCCTGATTTGGAGTTAATCATTGATTTGCAACCAGAAGTGGCGCAACTTGGACCAATCGAATCACAAAACCGTTTTAACCGCGTCTTCACTGAGTTTATCCGCGTCTTTGCCCAAGCAGATCATCCTCTAGCAATATTTTTGGATGATTTGCAATGGGCGGATTTAGCAACTCTCAAGTTAATGCAATTGCTGATTACCGAGAGCGAAAGTAAGCATTTATTATTAATTGGTGCCTACCGAGATAATGAAGTCAATTGTAATCATCCTTTAATTCAGACTTTAGAGTCAATAAAAACAACCTGCCTCACTATCAACAATATTGTCTTACAACCGTTAAACCTAGAAAATGTAACGCAGTTAATTGCTGAAACTTTAACTCATACAAATAACTTATCAGCTTTAGCTGAACTCATATATCACAAAACTGCTGGTAATCCTTTTTTCATTACCCAATTACTCCAAGCACTTTATCAAGAAAATTTATTAAAATTCAAATATCCTCAGCCGCCGGACAATGTGGGAAGTTGGCAATGGGATTTGCAAGAGATACAAACTATTGGTATTACCGACCAAAATGTAGTCGAATTAGTAGCCAGCCGAATTTCTAAACTACCAGAGGCGACGCAGCAAGTAATTAAAATTGCAGCTTGTTTGGGAAACATTTTTACTCTTGATGTGCTATCAATTGTGAATGAAAGTTCACTTGTAATTACAGCCAATGTACTTTATGAGGCATTGCAAATGGGGCTAATTCTCCCGCTAAGCGAAGCTTATAAAATTCCTTTATTATTTGCTGAACAAACACCTACATTAGAAATTCCCCAGGTTAGTTATAAATTCCTACATGATCGAGTTCAACAAGCAGCCTACTCCTTAATTTCGGTCGAGGATAAAAAAACTACACACCTCAAAATAGGACAATTAATTTGGCAAAATACTCCGCCTGCGAAAATAAAAACTTATATCTTTGATATTGTCAATCAGTTAAATTTCGGCATTGACACTTTAATTCTCCCAGCCCAAAAATATGAAATAGTCCGACTTAATTTAACTGCTGGGCGTAAAGCAAAAGCAGCTACCGCTTACTCACTTTCACTAAAGTATTTAACTACAGCTTTAGAACTTTTAAGTATTGATGCTTGGGAAAATGAATATGATTTAACTTTAGCTGTACATGTAGAAGCGGCAGAAGCAGCATATCTCACTGGCGAATTTGAACAACTGGAAAAAATTACGGAAGTTGGTTTACAACAAGCGAAAAATATTTTTGAAAAACTCAAAATATATGAAGTACAAATTCTCACTTGTATTGCCCGGAAGAAATATCAAGCAGCAATTGAAATCGGCTTATCAGTTTTAAAACTATTAGGTTTTAGTTTCTCCAAAAAGCCAACAAAAACAAATATCATCCTGAGTTTGCTACAAACTAAAATTACACTAATTGGTAAACGTGTTGAAGACTTAATGAATTTACCGGCGATGACAGAAGCAAAAATATTAGCAGTGATGGAAATGTTAAATGTCATCAGTGCTGCATGTTACCTGTCTTGCCCAGAATTAAATTTAGTGATTACTTTATCAAGGGTTAATTTATCTATTAAATACGGAAACGCACCGATTTCAGCCCTGACATATGCAGGTTATGGCTTTATCCTCTGCGCTGTAGTGAACGATATTGAATTAGGTTATAAATTTGGCAATTTAGCCTTGAATTTATTAGCTAAGTCCACAAACAAAGCAATTAACGTCAAAGTATTACTCAATGTTGGGCTGCTGGTTTATCCCTGGAAGCGCCATCTCAAAGAAAGCATACCCTTGTTTCAATTAGGAGTTAAAAGCGGATTAGAATCAGGAAATTTAGATTATACAGGTTGGTGCTATTTTGAAGAATGCTTGTATTCTTATATGATCGGTCAGGAATTAACAAGTTTAGAACGAAAAATAGCTACTGTTGCATATGCTATCCGCCAAATTAGCCAAGCACTACCATTAAATCATAATCAAATGGTCTGGCAAGCAGTGTTGAACTTAACAAGCGCATCAATTGAACCTGACCGTTTAATTGGAGAAGCTTATAACGAAGAGGAAAATCTACCTCAATACATAGCAGCCAAAGACATCACATCACTTTGCGCCTTGTATTGGTGCAAACTCCAACTTAGCTATCTGTTTGGTAAATATTCCCAAGCCTTAGAACACTCTCAGCAAGCAGCTAAATACTTAGTTGGGATCACAGGATCGCCGATTGTCCCGCTATTTTATTTTTATGATTCCTTAGCGCGGCTAGCGATGTATTCTCACGAACCAAAGCAAGTTTTAAAAATAGTGCAAGCTAGCCAGAAAAAAATGCAGCACTGGGCTAAGCACTCGCCGATGAATTATTTACATAAGTTTAATTTAGTAGAAGCCGAACTCTATCGGGTTTTAGGTAAAACACATCAGGCGATGGATTACTACGACCGCGCCATTCAAGGTGCTGCAGAAAATGGTTATATCCAAGAAGAAGCTTTAGCAAATGAACGCGCTGCCGAATTTTACCTGCATTTAGGTAAGCAGAAAATTGCCAAAACATACATGATTGAGGCGTATTACACTTATATTCGTTGGGGCGCTATAGCTAAAGCTAAAGAATTAGAGTCTCGCTATCCTTATTTAGTAGCTTCGACTTTCGAGAAGATATCTAGCGATATTACTATTTCTATGACTTCAACCTCGACTCAAAAAAACTTGTCTCTAGATATGTCAACAGTCCTGAAAGCATCTCAAGCTTTATCAGGAGAAATTGTTTTCAGCCGTTTATTAGAAAAACTGATTCAGCTTGTCAAAGAAAATGCTGGAGCCGAAAAAGTTATATATATTGCTAAAATAGACAATCAATTACTTGTAGAGAATCGCCTGAACAGCAGCAAAGATTATGTAAATGTCTTTGAACCGTTAGCGGATGATGAACTAGATATTCCCAGATCTTTAATTAACTACGTAGAAAGAACTCGGAGTTATTTAATTATAGATCATGCACTTGAGGACGAAAGATGCAAGCTAGAGCCGTATGTTGTCGCTAATAGAACTCTTTCTATTCTAATTTTACCGATGATTCATCAAGGCGAACTCACCGGAATATTGTATTTAGAAAACAATCTAACTAAAGGTGCATTTACTAAAGACAGGTTAGAAGTGTTAAGCATAATTACGGCTCAAGCAGCTATTTCCTTAGAAAATTCACGTTTTTACACTACCTTAGAAACACGAGTTGAGGAAAGAACAGCAGAACTGCAAGCTACGCTACAAGAACTGCGCCAAACCCAGTTAAAGTTGATTCAAAGTGAAAAAATGTCAAGTTTAGGGCAATTAGTAGCAGGTATAGCCCATGAAATTAACAACCCGATTAGCTTCATTTACGGCAATTTAGAATATACTGATAAGTATACAAAAAGCCTGTTAGATTTAATCAAATTATATCAAAAACATTATCCAAATTCTCACTCAGAAATAGTAAGCAAATCGAAAGAAATAGACTTAGATTTTCTCGAAACAGATTTACCAGAGATCCTCTCATCAATGTATGTTGGTGCCTCACGAATTCGAGATATTATCTTAGCGTTGCGAAATTTTGCTCGGTTGGATGAATCCACTCGCAAAGCTGTTGATATTCATCTAGGTATCGACAGTACCTTAACAATTCTACAGCCCAAGTTAGCAGAAATTGAAATCATTAAAGAATATGGCGAATTACCTTTAGTTAAGTGTAATGCAGGAGAAATTAATCAGGTTTTCGCAAATTTGATTTATAACGCTGTTGATGCAATCCAAGATAAACCAACGCAGCAGACAGCGAGTGGTAAAATTTGGATTCGGACAGAAGCCAACGACAAAAGCGTGCTAATCCAAATCGCCGATAATGGGATGGGGATGAGTACCGAAGTCCTAGCCAAAATATTTGACCCATTCTTCACCACCAAACCAGTCGGTAAAGGCACTGGTTTGGGACTGGCAATCAGCTACCAAATTGTCGTCCTTCAACATAACGGACAACTAACTTGTACTTCTATCCCAGATGCAGGCACAGAGTTGACAATTACACTTCCTTATGTATAAAAAAAGACAAATAGAGTGACGGATTATTGTCACTGAATTAAGATTAAAACAGAGAATCAAGCTTATTCCAACAATAGACTTAAATCAAAGGGGTAAGTCGAGAAGTGCCCCAGCATTTGCCATTGGGAGGCATCTACGATGAAAAGAATTCCATATTCACTTACCATAATATTGCTGGCAGCGATATTACAGATAATTAATGCGAGTGCAATGCCAACTTGGGCAATACCATCATCCCCAACAGTTGACAAGATCAAACAATCAAGCGATCGCTGGATCGAAATCAACCTAACCACCCAACGTCTAGTAGCTTGGGAAGGCAAGACACCAGTTTATGCAATCGTCATCTCCACCGGCAAAGACGCAACACCGACTCACCCAGGCACCTTCAAAATTCAATCCAAGCACCAGTCATCACGGATGCGAGGCAGAAACTATGACGTACCCAACGTACCCTACACCATGTTCTACAGCGGCAACTATGCCATTCACGGCGCATACTGGCATCGCCGCTTCGGCACTCCAGTCAGTCACGGCTGCGTCAATGTAGCAGTAAATCACGCAAAATGGCTCTTCGACTGGGCAGCAATCGGCACACCCGTAATCGTCCAAAAATAAGATACTATTCAGGTGGAAAAGAGGAGTATAAAAGAGTGAAAAACTTAATTAGCCTAACCTGGTTGCGGCGGACAAGTAACTTCTGGGTAGGTACAGCACTATACCTAATCACAGTATTCTATCTATCAACAGCAGCCACAGCCGGCTCAAAAGCAGCCAAAACCGCAGCGGATGTAGTTGCACAAGAACAAACACCCGCCTTACTACCAGAAAACACCCCAACGCCAGAAATAGTCCCACCAACAACAGAAACCCCAAAAACCCAACTCATCTCCCTGAAAACAACCACACCAGAAACCCAACCAATCACCCCCAAACCCAAGCGATGGATTGAAGTCAACCTAGCAAAACAACGCCTAATCGCTAGAGAAGGACAAAAAACCATCTACACAATCCCAATCACCAGCGGTAAAGAAAAAACCCCAACCAGAGAAGGAACCTTCTCAGTCCAAAGAAAACTGCGTACCTCCCGAATGAAAGGTAAAGACTACGACATTGCCGACGTTCCCTACACCATGTACTACTCAGGTAGTTATGCAATTCATGGCGCTTACTGGCGCAGTAACTTTGGTCGCCGCGCTAGTCACGGATGTGTAAACTTGCCAGTCACACAAGCAAAAAAACTATATAGTTGGGCGGGTGTGGGGACGAAGATTGTCATTCATCAATGAGAATTTTTGAAACGCGGAGAAACGCAGAGGTAGCGCAGAGTTCCTCGCAGAGTTGCTCCGCGCTTCTCCGCGATTCCTCCGCGTTTCCCTAACTCAATTCGGCAACGCGTTGATCTCGGAGTACTATTTGATTGGTTAACAAATCTTCAACTGTAATTCGCAAGCAACGTTGTGTGTCTACTTGAAAGAGGATTTTGAGCCGATCGCTCCCTGGAGTTCCAGGAGGGGATAATTGAGCAATTGTTCGTGCTCCTTGGCGATCGTTGAGGGGTTGGACGGTTTGGGTATTTTCTTGACGGTTGACAATTAGGCGATCGCCATCAAAATAAATTTCTGTGTTGCTGTTGGCTGCGCCTAATTCTCCCATAATTAGTTCAATGCTGGGTTGATTTTCGACGGAAGCTCCTAAGGTTATTTCTATGGGATCGGTCATCGGGTATGGTTGTCCTGTGGGGATTAAGGGATGCCAGTTGTGGCGTTTGTGGCGGCGATCCCAATACCGAATTCCGTAGCTGTGGTATAAAAAGTCTTTAATTTCTATTCCTTGCTCTAGCTGGAGTGCGCCTTGAGCGATCGCGCTGAAGGGATTGCGGGAATGAATTTTTGCACTTTCAAAGTATTGTTTGATCCAGGTCTGGACTGCTGGTAGTTGTACTGTGCCACCGACTAGTAATACGGCATCAATATTGGCGGCTTCAATGCCTTGGCGTCTGGCTTGTTGTAGTAGTGAGGTGATGGACTCGTCTAGGAGTTCAAAGAAGTAGTGTTCTTTGAGGATGGTGAGGAGGGTGTCTCGGTCTAAGGATAGTTCGTGGCTTTCGAGTGTTTCGTCGTCAAAGTAAACTTCTTGGGCTTGAGTTTGGGAGGAAAGTTGAATTTTTAGTCTTTCTGCTAGTCGGGTTGTGAGGGGACTGATGGGTAGTCCTTGTTTTGCGAAGTGATCTACTATCCAGTTATCTATATCTGAACCACCCAGATTTTGCCCTGTTTTGGCAATTACACGGGCGGTTTTGGTTTTTTGGGCTGAGTTAAGTGGTTTGTTACCCCATTTGAGGATGAAACCTAAGGGTTTTTTCCCGGCTTGGACGCTGCTGTCTAGTTGGACTAGGGATAGGTCTAGGGTTCCGCCTCCAAAGTCGATGACGAGGAGTGTTTCTTGGTCAGCGATGCCATAACCTAAGGCGGCGGCTGTCGGTTCATCGAGTATCCGCACTTGTTGGCTGGGGAAAAATTGACAGACTTGTCCTAGCCAGTGGCGATAGGTTTCAAAGCTGTCTACTGGGACGGTGAGGATCAGGGATTCGTTGGGGTCGGTGGCTGCTATTTGAGCGACGATTTCGGAGAGGAACCATTGTCCGACTTGCTCGAATTTGACTGTTTCTCCGTCGATTTCAGGTAAGAAGCCTTGGATTTGGGAACCAATGCCGCGTTTGAAGTTACGGAAGAATCTCGGGTCTTGACTGAGGTCGAGTCCGCGATCGCGCACTTGTTGTCCCACCAATACTTTTTTTTGGGCTGCATCCTCAACGTAAATGAGGCTGGGAATCAGTGGCGGGTTTTGCCCAATTTGAGTTGATAGCCCTGGGAGGGCGAGGGTTTCGGGTTGCTGGGTGATTGGGTTCCAGCGGGCGATGACTGTGTTGCTTGTGCCGAAATCTATTGCGATCGTCATGATCTATTATTTATCGCGAGAGCGCAAAGGCGCAAGAGGGGAAGTTGCTTTTGTTGTGCGGAGATGGTTGGTAGCTTTCTATTTGGTTACATGTATCTTCAGGCGGACTATGAGGTTTTTTTGAAACGCGGAGTTCCACGCGGAGGTAGCGCAGTGGGGCGCGGAGTTGCTCTGTGTTTTTCTCTTTTCAGTATCATTAAAGGCATCTATTGACTATCAAAGTTGATATAACTTTACATAGCTTTAGTCTACAGGGATTGAGATCAATTCATGAATGACCAGAAAAAGTTTACATCTGAGGTATTTTTACGCAATTTGAAGAATGGTGTTTGGTTGGTAGGCGTCTTCTTTTGGCTATTTGGCATTGCCGATAGAAGTATTGCTTCTTTCGCTGATGGTTATTTGTCTGGGGTAGATTTGACGCAATTGCTGACAGCCGCGATATTGTTTGCAGCTTGGCTATTTTTGAAACCGACTTCATGCCTGATGATTAAGGAACATTTACCGAGGGAGTCACCAAATAACTGTCAGTGATCTGATTTAATGACGGCACTAGCGCTTCATACTGATCTTGAGGGATAGTGTGGGCTAAAACGCTGATTTTATCTTTGTTTTGACGAATAAAGCTATTACCCGTAATCGGTGTTTTTGCCCCATTATCTAAGGTGGTAGTATAACTCCAGGTGACGCGGACAGTACCGCTAGGGAAAATTACTGGATTATCCATCACAAAGCCCGGTTTTGAGCTAAATCCATTTTTGATAAACTTCTGCAAAATCTCAGACCGGCTTTCTGGAGTCTGTTTGATATTAGTCTTGAATACGTCTACCAACAGACCAACATTTTGGGTGGGATCAGTCCAGTAATTAATTACTTCACCGGGCTTGCTTGTGTCTTTGATACTCCATTGTTGAGGAATATCAATTTGAAATAGACCACTGGAGTGGCGAAAATTCTTAAATAAACCGATGGGAACTTTGGCAGTACGCACGCTATTTACACTACTAGTGGTATTTGGCGATGTTGTCGGAGTCGGAGTGGCAACTTCAGTTGAGGATGTAGGAGTCGGAATGGTAACTGCTTCAGGTGAGGGCGTAGGAGTCGGAGTAGCAACCGCTTCAGGTGACGAAGGTGTAGATTGCACAACAGTTGTTTCTGGGTCCTTGTAAGTAGCGAGGATCAGAACAACTAAAGCGAAAGAACTAGCATAAGTAATGATCCCGGCTTTTGCCCAAGCTCGTTGATGAGCCTTGAAAGCGGCTACACTCGACCATTGGCGGCTTCTCCAAGCCCAGACATTACCTTTACCTCCCAAAACAAAACGCATGATAAATCCAACCAAAGGTATCCAAGATATTAATCCGATCCAAGTTTGGTTAGTTATGCACCATATACCTGGTAACATAAAAGCCCCCCAATTCCAGCCATAAATTTCCGGGGGTACAGATTCTGAATTATTAAAATTACCTTGACCGCTTTGAATAAATATCCCCTGACCATTATCATTTGAAGGGGTAGCCTGGGGATTATTTCCCATTACTGGAACATAATGATTGTTAACTGGGGTTTGACGGGGGTTGATGATTGTCACTGGGGTTGGACTATCTAAAGCCGCCAACATTTCTTTGGCAGTAATATAGCGACCATTAATATGTGGTTGAATCGCTTTATTTAAAACTGCAACTAAAGTGGGATTGACATTTGGCGCATATTGTTGCCACAAAATATCGCCAGTTCGCGGGTCTGTTGGCAACTCTTGAGGTATTTTCCCTGTGAGGAGATAAATCATTGTCAGACCCAGACTGTATAAATCGCTCGAATATACGGGTCTACCAACAGCCTGTTCTGAAGCCATAAAGCCCGGTGTCCCAATGACAATCGAACTCCCACTCTGACCTTGAGAGTTAACGACTGTCCCCATTGTTTCCCTAACCGCCCCGAAATCAATTAACACAGGTTTCTCATCGGACGCTCGGAGAATAATATTATCCGGCTTAATATCACGATGTAAGAGCGGTTTATTATGAATATATTCAAGTAATGTTAAAAGCTGCTTCAAAATCGGCGTGACAGTACTATCACTGAGTACACCCAACTGCTGCACCCGTTGAGTCAGAGTTAAACCTTCGATCCATTCTTGAACAAGATAAAACTCGCCATCTTCCTGAAAGTAAGCAAACAACTTTGGTATTTGCTCATTTTTCTCACTCAAACTTTCGAGAGTTGCAGCTTCGCGTTGAAACCGTTCCTGAACCAGCTGGTAAATTTGCGGATTCGAGTTAATCGGTTTAAGACGCTTAATGACAAAACGCTTACCACTAGGAGAGTAAGCATCCTCCGCCAAAAAAGTCTGTCCAAAACCACCCTCTCCCAAAACCTGAGTCACACGGTAACGATTGTTAATCACGGTTGGGACTGTCATAAATCTTATTTAAGCGACTGGAGATACTATATATCTGATCCAATCAAACTTATGCATTTTCCGTAAGATCCTAAAAAACGCCGAGAGACGCTGAGGACACGCCAAGGAACGCAAAGCAACTCCGCGCCCCCCCGCGCCACCTCAGCGCCCTCCGCGTTTCAAAACTCTCTTAAGCGAAAGCCGCAGTTCTCACATCATTATTTGCCAGCAATTCCTGCAATTCTTCCGCATCAACCGTTTCTTTATCAACCAGCATTTCTGCTAATTTGTCTAAGATATGACGGTTATTTACCAAAACTTCTTTGGCGCGGCGGTAAGCTACCTCGACTAATTGGTGAACTTCTTCATCAATTGCCGCTGCAGTTTCTTCGGAGAAATCGCGTTCTGCCATGATATCGCGACCTAAGAACATATTACCTTGTTGACGACCTAAGGCTACAGGACCTAAGCGATCGCTCATCCCAAAGCGGGTAATCATTTGGCGAGCAACTCTAGCTACTTGTTGGAGGTCATTAGAAGCACCAGTGGTAACTTCTTCTTCACCAAAGATGAGTTCTTCAGCTAACCGACCGCCTAATGCTACCGCCATCTGGTTTTCTAGATAGGAACGGCTGTACAAACCAGTATCCATCCGGTCTTCACTGGGGGTAAACCAGGTTAAACCACCAGCGCGTCCGCGAGGGATGATGCTGACTTTTTGAACTGGGTCGTAGTCTGGCATTAGCGCCCCAACTAAGGCGTGACCGGCTTCGTGATAAGCAACTAAGGTTTTGCGCTTTTCGCTCATTACCCGGTCTTTCTTTTCTGGTCCTGCTAATACGCGATCAATCGCGTCGTTGATTTCGTCCATAGCGATTTCAGTCAAGTTGCGACGGGCGGCGAGAATCGCGGCTTCGTTGAGCAAGTTGGAAAGGTCTGCGCCGGTAAATCCAGGTGTCCGACGGGCGATCCGGTCTAAGTCTACGTCTTTGGCTAAGGTTTTGCCACGGGCGTGAACTTTGAGGATTTCTGAACGACCTGCATAGTCTGGGCGGTCAACTACGACTTGGCGGTCAAAGCGACCGGGACGTAGTAATGCAGCATCCAGTACGTCAGGGCGGTTGGTAGCAGCGATAATAATGATGCCGGTGTTACCTTCAAAGCCGTCCATTTCGGTCAGCAATTGGTTGAGGGTTTGTTCCCGTTCATCGTTTCCACCGCCTAAGCCTGCACCGCGTTGGCGACCAACAGCGTCGATTTCATCGATGAAGACGATACAAGGGGCGTTGGTTTTGGCTTGTTCAAATAAGTCGCGGACGCGTGACGCACCGACACCGACGAACATTTCCACAAATTCAGAACCGGAGATGGAGAAGAAGGGGACGCCTGCTTCACCGGCTACAGCTCTTGCAAGTAAGGTTTTACCTGTACCTGGAGGTCCAACTAGCAATACGCCTTTGGGGATTTTTGCTCCAACGGCGGTAAAGCGATCAGCATTTTTGAGGAAGTCAACTACTTCGTTTAATTCCAGTTTGGCTTGATCGATTCCGGCTACATCCCCAAAGGTGATTTGGGTTTGTGGTTCCATTTGGACTCTAGCTTTGGATTTGCCAAAGTTCATGGCTTGGCTACCAGGTCCACTTTGGGCGCGACGCAGTAGGAAGAATAAACCGACCAGTAGTAAGGCTGGGAAGAATAGGCTAGTTAATGCTTTGAACCAGAAACCTTCATCGGTTTGTGGCAAAACGTTAATATCTACGTTGTTTTTTCTGAGAATATTGATTAAATCGGAATCGTTGACTAAGTTCACAATCCGCTTTTCTGGTTCGTCTTTCGGCGAAACTATCGCTGTTGTGCGGTCAGCGCTAAGTTGAACTTTCTCAACTTTCCCTTTCGCAACTTCTTGGAGAAATTGGCTATATGCCCAAGTTTCTCTGCTTTGGGGTTTTTGTTCAAAGAATGTTGTACCTAAGGCAAGGACAACAATCGCTAGCAGTGCATACAGCCCTGCATTTCTCCACTTTTTATTCACGCTCGGTGTATCCTCCTAAGGTTTTTTTCGTCGCGCGGCTAATTTCTGTCTTAACAATTATGTTAACTTATCTTAACTTACATGAGAGAGGTGTTATTTGTCATGGTAGGAAAAGTCTTTGTAATTGTTGAAGACTAGAATGGGCAGGATCGTATTTTAATCGCAGATCGCCTGCAATCACTGTGTGGATCGGGATCACCTCGACAACACTGTTGGTATAAGCTAATGCCTCCATCCCAGTGACCAATTCATTTGTCCAAGGTTCAGAGCGTACAGTCAGCAATTTTAGTAATTGCGATCGCACGATTCCCGGTAAGATCCCGGCACTCAATGGTGGTGTCCACCAACTCCTATCTCGCCACCCCCAAATATTGCCAGTACTGGTTTCTAGCCAATTTCCGGCTGTATCTACTAGTATGGCTTCTTGACTATTGGCTTTTGCCAACCAAGCTGACAAATAATTGCCAGTTTTATGAGAAGGCAGACAGCGCTCTAATTCAGATAATGCTACGCTAGCGCAAATGCCTAGCTTTTGACGTGATGCTAAATCACTTGGTAGCAATTTTCCTGTAATCCATTCCCGACCATCGGGAAACAAGGTAATTCTAAGTACGGGAAACCCTACCATCAATTCTGCACCTTGTCGCACTCGCTGCCAATCTGGTTGTTCCCAGCCAAAAGCTTGCAAGGTTTTTGTTAAGCGATCGCTATGTGCTGCCCACTGCGTTAATCTACTATCAAGTGACTCATAAACTCGCAAAGTGGTGAAGACTGTCGCTCCATACAGTAAACCGGGATCGTCTATTGCCAGTTCAATAGTATTCGCCTGTATTAAATTGCCGTTGTACCAATAGACCATTTGACTAATTTTCTGGCGATCGTACAGCTATTCCTTTGGGTGTATTGACTAATTTACCACCCAAAGCTTCTATCCTGTTAATCGCTATTTTCTTAGTTCGCTCATCTACTCCGTTAGATAAAACCATCGTCCAAGCCGCAATTTGCGCTGATTTACTTTTCGGATTACGCGCCAAAAATGTCGCAGTTTGCCGAGAAACATTTGCTACCTGCTGACTCTCAGGGTCAGAGTATTGGCTAGCCCACTCTGCGGCTTTGGTAAATGACTCTTTGGCTGCGGGTGCATTTCCGAGAAATAATAATTGGTCGATACCTTTATACCGCCAAACATAATATGATCTTTGGGGTGGCAAATTGGGTCGTAGTGATTGTAGACCTTTGTCCATGAGAGCGATCGACCTTTCAGGCATTGCGGCGTACATTGAGGTACTAGTGGAAAGACCGATATAAGATTCTAAAAACCGGGGATCGTGTTTGATAATAATTTCAAAGTATTCTGGGCTTAGCCTGTAACCTGTTTTCGCCCGAATGTCATCATCGCCAAAGTATTGGATGAAGTTGAGGTATGTCCAATCTGCGAAGAAGTTGTCAAATCCGAATGCTGGTGTTTTCTGCAGTAGTTTGAGTCGGAGTTCTTCGGCTTGGGTAGCTTTTTCCAAAGTTTGCGGTGTGGCGGCTTTTTGGCTGGCTATCAAGCGTTGAAGTTGCGGAACTTGCAGATAGCCTACACCTAACACGCATAGGAGTGCTACGGCTGATGTACCAATAAATTGTCGAGATGCCAACATTTAGATTACCCCCCGATAAAAGTAGGGTGCGTGATGCACCAACACCTACATAATGGTATGTCACGCGATCTTACTCTGTGATGAACAAACTTGAAGCATTTTGTAAGCATCCGTATATTCACCCTACTGTGTCGGGAAAATTTGTGTTATTACTTGCAGTTATAGTGTTTTAGTAATTTGGTGTTTCTGTCAAATTAAACGCCGGGGTGCATAGAGTCTGAATTATGTCAGATACAGTGATTCGCGTCGAAAATCTAAGCAAGAGATATCTACTGGGTTCGCAGCAGAATCAAAGTGGATATAATACTCTCCGGGATGCGATTGTCTCCGGAACCAAGTCTGTGGGACGCAAATTAGTAGCGCCTTTTTCTCAATGTGTCAGCAAACCAGATAAGAAAGAAGAGTTTTGGGCTTTAAAAGATGTTTCTTTTGAAGTCAAGCAAGGTGAGATTGTCGGCATTATCGGTCGTAATGGTGCTGGGAAATCAACACTTTTAAAGATTTTAAGCCGCATTACTGAACCGACAAGTGGGCGGATTTCTATTAAAGGACGAGTCGCTAGTTTGCTAGAAGTCGGGACAGGATTTCATCCAGAGTTAACCGGACGTGAGAATATTTTCCTCAACGGTGCCATTTTAGGGATGAGTCGAGTTGAGATTAAAAGTAAATTTGATGAAATTGTCGCGTTTGCTGAGGTAGAGAAGTTTTTAGATACCCCTGTTAAGCATTACTCCTCTGGAATGTATGTGCGGTTAGCTTTTGCTGTAGCGGCGCATTTGGAACCAGAAATTTTGATAGTTGATGAAGTGTTAACTGTTGGGGATATGCAGTTTCAGAAGAAGTGTTTGGGGAAGATGGGGGAGGTATCAACAAAGGAAGGGCGGACAGTATTATTTGTCAGCCATAATATGGCAATTGTTGCTAAGCTTTGTAAAAATTTATTTTTATTTCAAGATGGCGAATTAATATCGGCTGGCGATTCTGGCACAGTCATACAAAAATATGTTAACAATAGCTCACAAGGGAATGGGAAAAATTCTGGTATCAACCTCTCTCGTCGCCAATATCAGTCAGAATCTGTGGTAATTACTGATGCTTGGTTACAACGTGGTGAGATAAAAACGGATATATTTTTTTTTGGAGATAAAGCGGAACTAATATTAATAATAGATGTTTTACAGCCGATTGAATTTGGTGTGGAGTTACTGCTGCGTGACAGTTATGAGATTCCCATAGCATTCTCACCTAGTGGTCTAAGTCAAAATTGCGAATTTAATGCACAGTCTGGTCAAATACAAATAAATTGTAAGTTACCTCCTATGCAACTGGCAGAAGGCAAATATTTTCTAGATTTAATGCTAGCAAAGAGCGCGGTCAAATTTTTTGATTATTTGGAGTCTGCAATTTGCTTCACTATAGAAAAAACTTCCATTGGTAGTCGAAACTGGGATTTTATGCAAAGCCGAGGACAAGGTTCTATTTACTGGGATGTACGATACAAAAGTCAAATAATAAGCGAAGTTAACCATAATTAGTGAATCGCCTCAATTAAAGATGATAAAAACATGTTGGTCAAAGTTATTTTGGTGATATCTGGTTGAGCCAACTTAGAGCATTTTTTTCATTTGCGATAAAATAATTATTTTTTATTCTAAATTTCCTAAATTATCAATATTCGAGTTTATTAACATGCCTATAATAGCAAGAATAAGATTTCCCGCCAAAATTGATGTTGCTGGTTTATATGTTAAGACCGATGGTATTAATCAAGTTAACTACTGTTTAGACGATCAAAAAATTATTTTAAACAAAAATAGTCTTATATCTTTGAATACTTACTTTAATTCATTCTATGAAACCTTTTATGTCAAGTATACAAAAATTGAATCTATATATTACCTATTAAAACTTGAAGGCGATTTTAGAATTTCTGCTTACCGAGAGTTTTATGGTCAGACGAGAGAAATTATTCAGACAACAGAGATTAGGAATTGTCACAAGTTAGATGATGTCAAGTTTATCATTCCCGATTTCGAGAAATATAAAGTTTTAGGAAGGCTTTATCTAGAAATAGTCTGCCTTGGTCATACAGGTATTTTTTGGGGAGGGTTTGTTGCTACTGATAAACCTAGATGCAACGAAGTTTATTTAGGAATAGTTACTTGTACATTTAAGAAGGAAGCTTATGTGCTTAAGACCATAAAAAACATTTTAGAAGACTCTAGATTAAGCAGTAAAGATTTTAGTCTGTTTATTATTGACAATGGCAATACTTTAAATGAATCGGAATTTAATTACAACCATAATGAGAAAGTTAAAATAATTTTTAATAAAAATAGTGGAGGGAGTGGAGGATTTAACAGAGGCTTATTAGAAGTTTTAAATGAGGATAAATATTCTCATATTTTACTTATGGATGATGACATAGAGCTAGATAGCGAATCAATTTATCGGCTTTTTGCCTTATATGAGTATGCAAGAGAAGATTTTGCAGTCGCTGGCAGCATGTTAGATTTATACGAGAAGCATATGTTGTATGAAGCTGGAGCATTATATTGTACTCGCTCAGATCGTAGTACTTCTGATATACTTTCAATTGCTTCACTAAAAAACAACTTATATTTGCAGCATACTCAAAAATTAAATTTTTTATTAATTGAAGAAGCCCCTGATTATGGAGCATTCTGGTTTTTCTGTATGCCTAAAATATTTATTTCCCAGCTTGGGCTGCTTATGCCTTTCTTTGTAAAAATGGATGATATAGAATTTGGTTTAAGAATCAAAGAAAAAATTGGAGAAAAAATAGTTCCTTTCCCGTCTATTGCTGTATGGCATGAACCTTTCTATGCAAAGTTAATAATTTGGGATATTTACTATTTTACAAGGAATGCTTTAATTGTTAATTCAATCTACCAACCCTTAAATCATATTATTACAGTTAAAAGACTTACAAGAAGATTTATTGCATACATCTTCATCTTTGACTATAATTCAGCAGAGATGATTCTCAAAGCTTTTGAAGATTATTTGAAAGGTGATAAGTTTTTTCGAGACCTAGATTTTGAAAAGCTACATTTTGAGGTCATAAATCTTAGTAAATCCCACAAAAGTAGAATTAAACTCACAGATGCAAATTATCCTATCAGTAAATTTTATGAGCCGTCAAAAATTAGCCTATTGAAATTATTGTTAATCTTTATTACTTTAAATAATCATTTATTACCAGAATTTTTAATACGTAAAGAGGAAGCATTTATCGTAGATGGATTTGGTTACTGGCATAAGACATTTAGAAAAAATGAAGTAGTTATTTTTAAGAAAGAAAACGGATTTTATAAAAATATATTGAACAAGAGTCTGGGAATTAATATGTTGATTAGATGGCTGAAGCTTGTTATAAAAAGTCGCTTAGTGTGGTCATGTGTTAATTTAGAATGGAAAAAATCATTCAAAGAATTTACTTCAATTACATTTTGGAATAAATACTTTAGCATAAAAATAGATGAGTCAGATTAACCGATGATTATATTATCCGCAGTAATAATTGTAACTTTTAACCGAAAATCACTTTTAATTAATTGTCTTGATGCAATTGCGAATCAAACAAAATTACCTAACAAAATTATACTAATTGATAATGCATCTACTGATGGAACTAGAAACTTACTACATGAGCAAGGTTATTTAGATAACGATAAAATTGATTATATTCGGCTAGATAAAAATATTGGTGGTGCTGGTGGCTTCCATACTGGGATGAAATTAGCTTATGACCAAGGTTATGAGTGGATTTGGGTGATGGATGATGATACAATTCCAACTTCATCAGCATTAGAAGCTTTACTGACTGTTGCTGAATCTTCTAGAGGACTTACTCAACCAGTTTTGCTTGCGAGTAAAGTTCTTTGGACAGATGATAGTCTTCACCTAATGAATCGACCTCGGTTTTTTGTTGATCGCGTTGAACAGTTTTTAGAAGCTGCGACAAAAGGACTTTTATTGTTGCGTTCGAGTTCGTTTGTTTCTTTAATGATTCATCGCGATGCAATTCAGAAATATGGATTGCCTTTAAAACATTACTTTATCTGGAATGATGACGCTGAGTTTACTGCCAGGATTTTAAGATTTGAAACTGGATACTTAGTCCCTGAAAGTATTGTTTATCATAAAACTGCGGAAAACTATACAATTTTAGCTAATAACAGTGGTAGATACTATTACCATATACGTAACACTATATTTATGCTCAAAAATCAATCATGGGATTTTCAGGAAAAAGTTAAATTATTTCTTGTTCTATGTTGGTATACAGCGAAATATGTGCAAAATAATAACTATAACTTAGCCAGCATTGCATCAGTTGTGAGAGGAATAATTGATGGAAGTTTTAGAGAAGGAAGTATAATTAAAGCCAGTGAATAAATTATAAGTGCTATTTAAATTTCATATAATTAATTTTTGATGCTAAGTTTTAAAAAAACTCATACAATTCTTTATGTTCATTCTAGCGACGAGATGTATGGTACAGATCGCATCTTACTCGAATTAGTTAAGCAATTAGACAAACAGCAATTCCAAGCAATAGTTGTTTTACCGAATGATATTCCTTATCAAGGATTGCTAAGTAAAGCTCTGCAAGAACATAATATTAAAACAATCCATCTAAATTTAGCAATCTTACGTCGTAAATACTTCACCCCTTTAGGTTTTCTAGTATATCTTTTTCGCTTAAGTACATCTACGGTTGCATTGGTTCGCCTCATTCAGCAAGAATCTATACAGATAGTTCATAGCTTTACAGCCGCAGTCATTCCGGGAGCGATCGCTGCTTACATAACTCGTCAACCTCATATTTGGCATGTTCATGAAATTATCATCCATCCTCGCTTTCTCTGGCGATTCACCTCTTGGTTGATACCCCGACTGTCAAAGCAAGTGGTAGCTGTCTCTGAGCCTACACGCAAGCATCTATGTACAGGAAACCAACTGAATGAGAAAAAAGCAATTGTGATTCACAATGGCATAGATGTAAGTAATTGTGCAAGCGTGAGTCAGGAAGTACGAGAGGAATGGCAAGTTCGTCCAGAGCAACCTCTAGTAGGTATGATTGGACGAGTAAGTCACTGGAAAGGGCAACAATATTTCCTACAGGTGGCAAATATTGTCAAGCAAAAAAATCCCCAAGTTCGCTTTGCATTAGTTGGTGGTACTTTTCCGGGACAGGAGCATTTACTTGAAGAATTAAAAGCATTTGCATCGCAATTAAATCTCTCTTCCAGCGCTATCATTAGCAATTTCCGTTCTGATATACCTCTTGTTTTAGAAGCCTATGATATTTTTGTTTTACCTTCAACTTTGCCAGACCCATTCCCAACGGTAATTTTAGAAGCAATGGCAGCTAGTAAACCAGTGATTGCTAATGCTCATGGTGGTAGCGTGGAGATGGTTGTACACCAAGTAACAGGTCTTTTAGTTGAGCCTGATTCGCCGGAACTTATGGCTAATGCAATCCAACAACTACTAGATAATCCTGATGAGCGAGTAACTATGGGAAAACGCGGAAGAGAACGCTTAATATCTCATTTTTCTATCCAGTCATGTGTCGATAAGTGGACTCATCTCTATGAAAGTCTGATATCTACCACCTCTCCTTATAATTAATTCCAGTGATACTACTCTCCGTAATTGTCGTTACCCACAACCACGGTGCCTACATCGGTCCTTGTCTAAATGCTTTAGTCCCGGAAATTGATCGCATCGGCGGTGAAATAATTGTAATCGATAATCGGTCTGATGATGAAAGTGCCGCGATCGCCCGCAGTTATCCCCAAGTAAATCTTCACATAAATAAACAAAGGCGTGGTTTTGCCGCCAATAACAACTTTGGGATGGCAATTGCCAAAGGTCATTACATCCTCATCCTCAACCCCGACACCGAAGTTCTCCCGCATGCATTAGAAACATTAATCAACTTCATGGACACCCATCCCAAAGTTGGTTTGTGTGGCGCACAGTTGTTATTTCCCGATGGTGCAATTCAACCATCAGCGCGGCGTTTTCCCAGCATCACATCTGTAATCGCCAGACGTACACCACTGCGAGGCTTATTGCGAAACTCCCACTTCAACCAGCACCACCTGATGCTAGATGTCGATCACTCCCAACCCAGAGAAGTAGACTGGTTACTAGGTGCATGCCTATTCATCCGTCGCGAAATACTTGCAGAAGTAGGACCACTGGACGAAGGCTTCTTTCTCTACGTTGAAGATATAGACTGGGCAAGACGTATCCATCAAGCAGAATGGCAAGTGTACTATGTACCTTCTTCCCAAATCATTCACCATCACTTAGCCGTCAGTGACAAGAAATTTTTTAGTCGCTATATGTGGATTCACTTTTGGAGTATGGTACGCTACACCCGCAAACATCTAATTCCCGCTATCCCCTGGCTAGCAATCCATCGTCCTCAAGTAGATGTATGGAATTTAACATCTAAGCAAAACTGCCAGCCAATAACTGCCAAAAGTATTCAGCCGCAGTATTTTTGGCAAAGACATAATCGCTTTAGCCCCAAAATCAATCACGATCAATAAAGGATTAAATATTATTAAGTTAATGGCGAATTCGCTCAAGTATCGAAAATAACCACTACTGACTGGCAACGATTAGAATAGTTACCGGGTCTACAGATGTCAATGTCGCTTCCATACTTATCCAGTCTTCATCACTTGCCGTTTCCCAATCTGTAAACTCCTGAATTAGTTCACTAGATGTTTGCATTAGTACAGGAGTCAACAATGCTACAATTTCGCTGTTTACAGAATGCCCGTTTGCCAATGCATTTTGGCTAAGCGCCAGATACAGATATATTGGTCTAATATATCTGATGTGCAGGCAATTTACTCAACAGCAGAGGCTGTAAGTAATTTTACTGTTTTCAACATTAAAGGTAATAAATATCGTCTAATAGTAGACATTGTTTATTCTGAAGCAACAAGATTTATTAAGTATGTTTTAACTCATGCTGAATACGACAAAGATAAGTGGAAACATGACTCTTACTATTAATCCAGAAATTTATTCCAATTTACTGGCTAAATACCAACCCAAGGTAATTAAGACTGATGATGAAAATGAGCAAGCGATCGCACTAGCCGAGGAAATAGCACATCGTCCAAACAAAACAGCCGAAGAATCTGCTTTATTTGAGCTTTTAATAGCTTTAATTGAAAAATATGAGGATGAAAAATACCCAATAGGTAAATCAAGTCCTCATTCGATGTTATTGCATGTGATGGAAGCTCGCGGTTTGACACATGCTGATTTAATTGGAATTTTTGGTTCGAGTCAGGTGACATTTGAAGTTGTCAATAATCAGCGAGAGATTAGTAAAGAACAAATCTTAGCTTTAGGCGAGTTTTTTCAGGTAGATTCTGGATTATTTACTTGATGCCCCTCGGTTCAAAAACCTATTCCCAGGCTAGCAATCCATCGTCCTCAAGTAGATGTATGGAATTTAACATGCAAGCAAAACTGCCAACTAGTAACTGTCAAAAATACTCAGCCGCGCACCTGTGATGGTTATATGACAGGTTAGAATCAAGCTAACCGTACACCTCCAATTCTGAGTCTAATTATGCTACACACGTTTAGAGCAACCTTAAGAGGCGACTCGTTGGAATGGGCAGAGGAAGTACAGCAAAATTTCCGAGATGATCGCCCAGTCCAAGTGTTAGTTACAATTTTGGCAGAAGAACCAATTGCCCCGATGAATGGGCGTGGGCAAAGGATGGCAGCAGTGTTGGAGAAGCTTGCACAAGCACAAGCTTTTGCCGGAATTGATCCGGTGGCTTGGCAGCGAGACATGCGACAAGATCGGGAACTTCCAGGTCGGAACAAATAATGCTTTTGGATAGCAATATTATCATTTATGCTGCTCAACCTAAAAATAGTAGGTTACGTAATTTTGTTGCGGAACATAGCTAAATACCAACCCGAGGTAATTAAGACTGATGATGAAAATGAGCAAGCGATCGCATTAGCCGAGGAAATAGCACATCGTCCAAACAAAACAGCCGAAGAATCTGCTCTATTTGAGCTTTTAATAGCTTTAATTGAAAAATATGAGGATGAAAAATACCTAATGGTTGAGTCAAGTCCCTGCAAATTTACTGAAAAATCAGCTTTTAACGAATAACAAGTTAGGGAGCAACTGTTTTTACATAAGAATAGGCAAGTATTTTTTCATCTACACTCACTAACGGAACATCATAAATTCTTGCTGTTGAAACAATAATTCTATCGGCTGGGTCTTTATGAAAATCGCCTGGGAGTGAGTAGGAATCAATGGCAATTTGAGGAGTGATTGACAGAAGAATCACCCCTTCTTGCGCTAAAGCAATATTAAACCATTCTTGAACTGAGCAGGGAATAATTAACTTATTTTGGGTAACAAGTCTGCTAATCTCTATCAAACTTATAGAGCAAATTCCCAAACCATGAGGTCTGGCTTTATTTATTACCTCTTGGTGAGCATGGGTTAACCTTGAATCATTGTGATTCCACCAAATCCAAATATGAGTATCAAGAATGATCACAAATTATTCTCCTCATCATGCTGATTCATTTCCCAATCATCAGGACAAATAGCAGGTTCATTCGGTTCTGCTAAATAAAAATATGGTTGCATTTCTCTCAGAGGATTAATCGCAAATTTGCCTTGATCCAAAGACTGACTAATTTCCCCAAACTTTTCTTGGATACTTTCTCTCAAGATAGAAGAAGCTAGTTCTTCAACAGATATTTCTTTTAAAGCAGCAGCTTTAATTAGATATTCTTGAGTTTCTTGACTAATGAAAATATTAGTACCAACCATTATCAAACCCTTCTAGTTTTTTACATGATACCAATCATCAGCAAAAAAAGTAGTCATGTAATGTCGATTGCAACGCTGCCTCGACTCATTAATATCCGAAATAACACGGATTAATGGCGAAACAATTGTAATTAATCATCGGTCTGACGATGAAAGTGCCGCCTCAGCCGCAAATTGTAACAACAAACCATACTCCAAGCCTTCCACCACCGCTTGATAGGAAGCCGCCAAAATATTCGTTGAAACACCTACAGTCGTCCAGCGTTGATGACCATTACGCGACTCTACCAAAACGCGAGTTTTCGCCGCAGCGCCAGCATGTCCATCCAAAACCCGCACCTTGTAATCAGAAAGTGCAAAAGCCTCACTTTGCGGATAAAAATTAACCAAAGCCTTGCGTAATGCTGCATCCAACGCCGCTACAGGACCATTACCTTCCGCCGCTTCTAAAATATCTTGACCATTAACAGTTAACTTCACCGTCGCCAACGCTTGAGTACTTTTCCCCTCAACCAAATCACAGTGAACTTGAAAACCTTTAATTTCAAAAAATCGCTGACGCTTACCCAAAGCCTCTCGCATCAACAAGTCAAAACTCGCCTCAGCAGCTTCAAATTGATAACCCTCACTCTCCAACTCCTTCAACCGCTGGAGAATTTGCCTTGCGGCGGGGTTTTGCTTATCTAACTCAATGCCAAAAGTCCGGGCTTTTGCCAACACATTACTCAATCCCGCCTGTTCAGAAACCACAATCCGGCGGTTATTACCCACTGCTTCCGGCGGAATATGCTCATAAGTCAACGGATTACGTTCTACCGCTGATACATGAATACCACCTTTATGAGCAAAAGCCGATCGCCCGACATAAGCCGCGTGTTCATCAGGTGCAAGATTCACCACCTCACTCACATAACGACTAGTTTCTGCAAGGTGAACTAACTGGTCATCGGCAATACACTGATAACCCAGCTTGAGTTGCAAATTGGGAATTAACGAGCACAAATTAGCATTACCACAACGTTCACCATAACCATTAATTGTACCTTGCACCATCGTCACTCCTTCCATCACGGCTGCCAGGGCATTGGCAACTGCTGTATCCGCATCGTTGTGGGTGTGAATGCCGAATTTTGGGAGTTCGGTCGCTCTTGAGGAGGTATGATTTATGACTTCGCGGGTAATTTGGGCAATTTCCTGAGGTAAGGTGCCGCCGTTGGTATCACACAATACTAGCCATTCGGCACCAGATGCTTTAGCTACCTCCAAAGTTTGTAAAGCATACTCGCGATTGCCTTTATAACCATCAAACCAATGTTCAGCATCATAAATCACTCGCCGACCTTGGCTGCGGAGATATTCAATCGTGTCGCGGATCATCGCCAGATTTTCATCCTTGGTGGTCTTCAGTCCTTCTGTAACGTGAAGATCCCATGATTTACCAAAAATTGTCACCCAACGGGTTCCCGCCGCGAGAATCGCCTGTAACATCGGGTCTTCCGCTGCCATCATCTGAGGACGACGGGTAGAACAGAAGGCGACAATTTCGGCATTTTGCAGAGGTTCTTCTTGGAGTTGCCAGAAAAATTGCACATCCTTAGGATTCGCCCCCGGCCAACCGCCCTCAATAAAAGGTATCCCCATTCGGTCTAACCGACGGGCGATGCGTAACTTATCTTCAATCGATACTGATAACCCTTCCCGCTGAGTCCCATCTCGGAGAGTGGTGTCATAAATCCAAAGTTGTGGTGATGTCATAACTTTCGTGCAAATATACGTAAAATTCTACTATTTGGTAGCATGGACTTATACAATGACGCCACAAAGGTGGTAAACTCAAGAGCGAATTGGCAGTAAGACTTGTGTCTTTCTCAGAGAAAGTAGAGCCTCAAAGGTTAATTGGCAGGATTAAGGGCGACGCTCGTACTTCCCCATTTCCCTCCAATCAATCTCCGCCTAGCCTGCCAAAAGGGATGAGGCGATGTAACAGTTACGACAATTGAGGACATCCAAAAAGTTCTCGCATATTATAGAAATCACAAGGATAGTTGGGAGAAAATTAGCATGAACCTCGCCAGACCAATGATTATGGCCACAGCTGCAGCGATGTTGCTTGGCTCGATGTTAGGTATGAGCTTTCCTTTAATGGGGCAGAAAAACAAAACATCGGGTTACGACTCTGCCAATCTGATCCAAAATCAATTCGCGCCAAACCAGGTTGCCCAAAACCCATCTAGTAGTACTACTAAAACTACCACAACTCAAACTACTCCAACGCAATCTACTACTACCCAGACCAAAACAACTACCACAACTGGACAAACCAAAAGACCTGTGCAAGCTTTGTGGTAAATTACAGCATGCGAATTATGTGTTGATTTGCAGCTCAATTAGTTATTATTTATAAGCAGCGACTGTAAGTTAACGATCGCTGACTATTGACTAGTGACTATTGACTAATGACTATTGATGTTTTAATTATTGGTGGCGGTGTCATTGGTTTAGCGATCGCGATTGAACTCAAACAGCGTGCTGACAGTGTCACCGTCCTTAGTCGCGACTTTTCAGCCGCTGCAACTCACGCCGCCGCCGGAATGTTAGCACCTCTTGCCGAAAACATTCCCCAGAGTGCGCTGCAAGAATTATGCTGGCGATCGCGCTCATTATATCCTGACTGGACTCAGAAATTAGAACTCCTCACAGGTCAACCAACAGGTTATTGGCCCTGTGGAATTGTCGCGCCGCTTTATG
>Ga0209512_1001416_pt1 | contig 29633 bp, 29 predicted proteins | sample frozenSSSSmetaG_FD_184142 | JGI IMG/M metagenome (GOLD analysis project Ga0209512, IMG submission 184142) | Glacier valley bacterial and archeal communities from Borup Fiord, Nunavut, Canada, to study Microbial Dark Matter (Phase II) -... | ecosystem: Environmental > Aquatic > Freshwater > Ice >...
CTCAAAAGTGCCGGTTACAGCAATATTGAGAGCCTGCCTGGTGCGCTGGAAGGCCAAGAGCTGAAAGCCAAAATTGCCGACCTCGAAGCCCGTGAACTACCCAAAGGCGTTCATTTGCGCGTACTCTACGACCGGGGCTTTCTGATCGACCACTCGCTCGAAACCGTAGCGCATACGCTCATCGAAGGTATTGTCATCGTTACGCTGCTGCTCATTCTGTTTCTCGGTAGCTGGCGCACGGCCCTCGTCGTGACCGTTACGATTCCGTTCTCGCTGCTGTTTGCGTTCATCCTGATGAAACTCGCCGGTATTCCGGCTAATCTGCTCTCGCTCGGTGCCATTGACTTCGGCATTATCGTAGACGGAGCGAGTGTGATGGCCGTACACCTGTTGCACCGCTACCGACACGCCCGCCCCAGCGACCGCGACGCCGGTATCGTGCGAGTCACGATTGGGTCGGCGGGTGAGGTGGCGCGGGAGATTTTCTTTTCGGTCACGATTATTATTCTGGCGTATCTGCCCATTCTGCTCATGCAGCGGGTGGAGGGTAAGCTGTTTTCGCCAATGGCCCTCACGCTGTCGTTTGCCGTGATTGGCTCGCTGCTGTGTGCCCTGACGGTGATTCCAGTCTTGATTTCGTTCGTATACAGCAAGTCACTGAAGCCGAACGCCAAACCGCTCAAGGAATACAAAAACCTGCTACTGTCGCCCCTGGAGCGTGGTTACGCGAAGTTACTGCGCTCAACACTGTTCCGCGCTCCGGCCATGGTCGTTGGCGTGGGTATGGTGGTGGTGCTGGTGATGATTGGCTTTGGCGCGAAGCTCGGCACCGAGTTCCTGCCTGAACTGGACGAAGGCTCCATTTTCATGCGGGCGTTCATGCCGTCGGGGATTACGATTCAGGAGAATGCCAAAATATCGCCTAAAATCCGTGACATCATTGCTAAATACAAGCCCGTCAGCTTCGTTATCACGCAGGCGGGCCGCAATGACGATGGTACCGACCCCTTTCCCGCCGATCGTACCGAAATTCTGGTGGGTCTGAAAGATTACAGTACGTGGTCAGACAGCGTATCGAAGAAAGAGATTGTGCGATCCATGCAGAACGAGTTGCAGGAAGCGTTTCCGGGCGCGTTTTTCTCGTCGGGCCAGCCCATTATCGACCAGGTAATGGAGATTGTCACGGGCAGCGCGGCAGACCTCGCTATCTCTATTGTGGGTAACGACCTGACGCTGATGCGGGCCAAAGCCGATAGCATTGCGGTCCTTGTGAAAGGTATGGACGGAGCCGTGTCCGTCAACATTGAGCAGGAAGGCCCGCAGGATCAGCTGGCTATTGAGATTAACCGCCCGGCAGCCGCCCGCTACGGTATCAACGTCTCGGAAATTGAGAATATGATTGAAGCGGCCATCGGCGGTAAAACCATCGGTACGGTGTATGACGAAGCCAAGCGGTATGACATTGTTATCCGCTTCACACCCGAAAGCCGGGGCAGCATCGACGCCATCCGGCAGTTGCAGGTGCCGTCGGCCACGGGCGCGCTGATCCCGATGAGCGAACTGGCCGACATCCGCTACGTGCAGGGGCAGACCAATATTTACCGGCTCAACGGCAAGCGTATGGTTACGGTGCGCACCAACATTCGGGGTCGCGATCAGGGTGGTTTCGTCAAGGAAATCAGCCAGAAAGTGGCGCAGCGCGTCAAGATTCCCGAAGGGTACAGCATCATATACGGCGGGCAGTACGAAAACCTTGAACGCGCGGGCGGGCAGCTGGCCATCAGCATCCCGCTGACTATTGTGGTCGTGTTTCTATTCCTGTTTCTGCTCTACGGCAACGTCCGCGATACGCTCGTGACGCTGGCCTGCCTGCTGTTTGCACTGGCGGGGGGCATTGGCGCGTTGCTGCTGCGGGGCTATAATTTTAACGTCTCGGCGGGGGTGGGTTTCGTGAGTATCTTCGGTATTTCGGTCATGGCGGGCGTGCTGCTTATCTCGGCCCTGAACCGCAACCTGACGGATATGAGCAAATCCCTGCGCGAAATCACCATCGAAACGGCGCAGGAGCAGTTTCGGGCCATTATGGCCATTATGGTCGTGGCCATCATCGGTCTCGTGCCGGCGGCCATTTCGAGCGGCATCGGCTCCGACGTGCAGCGGCCCTTAGCTACCGTCATCATCGGCGGCCTGACCACCACGCTGTTCTTCACCCCGCTGATTATCCCACCGTTATTCTACCTCGTTAACCGCAAACGAAAGCGCGTCATCCTCGACGAAGACGGCAAGCCCGAACCTGAACCGATTGAAGAAGGAACGGAGATATAGGCGTGGATTGTGTGTGACCCCGTATCTGATTAGACAACAGGAGAGAACACTGTCGGTCTCCGTATCAACGTAGCAGGTTTATCGCTATCTTTAGGTAGTCAAAACCCCAAGCCAATGAGCGTTCAGGAGATAAAACAGCGTATTTACCAGGTAGTGGACGAAGCCGACGACGAAACGGGTCTGGAGCAGGTGCTGAATATGGCCAATGAGTTGCTGACCAATCAATCCGGTCAGGTTGCTACACTGGATGAACTGACGCCAGCCCAGCGGAGCCGACTTGACGAGTCTATAGAACAGCACCGGCTCGGCAAGACGGTATCAAACGAGACCATGAAACAGCGATACCGGCAATGGCTAACCGAATAATCTGGTCCGAAGCCGCCACCGAGGATTTCGATGCTATTGTCGAACACGTATCGGAAAGCGGGTCTGTAGAGTCCGCCAGAAAATTTGTTAACTACTTCTTTCGGCAGTTGGATGTAATTGATAATCAGCCCTACATAGGCATGAGCCATGCCGAAAATCCGCAACTCAGAAAACGGTTGATTGACCGGAAATACTACCTGTATTATCTGGTTGAAGACGATGAAATTATCCGACTCCTAAACATTATTGATACGCGGTCAGGACCAGGCCAGAATCCGTTCGCTTTCTGATTTACCCCGCTCCTGTTCTACCTCGTCAATCGCAAAAGAAAGCGCGTCATCCTGGACGAAGACGGCAAACCTGAACCTGAACCGATTGAAGAAGGAACGGAGATTTAGCAAGCGAAGAAAGCCACTACGCAACGTAGTGGCTTTCTTCGCTTGCCGGAACAACGTGCTGACGTTCGGCGCATCCGAATTACTTCTCCTGCATGGCCAGCGTAACGGCTTTGAGCAGTTTGGCCGATATGCGCTCCTTAAAGTTGGGGTTGATGTGTTCGTATTTGATCACGCCATCGGTGCCAAGCAGAAATACGGCGGGTACGGGCAACAGACCGCCTGTATTTTTGCCTGCACTGCTTTTAAGTAGCATCTCGTCGGCGCGGGCCGGGGCTTTGAAGGCCAGCCCGAAGGCTTTGGCGGCCGCTACGTCGGCGTCGGAGAGGAGGGTGTACGTTACTTCGGTTTTGTCGTAGGTGCCGCGCAGGCCTTCCGGGGCGTCGGTACTGATGGCAATCATCTGATACCCCAGCTTGTCCATATCGGGTTTGATGGTGCGCAGGTCAGATAGTTGGGTGTTGCAGTACGGACACCAGCCGCCCCGGTAAAATACCAGCAACGTTGGCTTTTTAGCAACTTCAGCTTTCAGATCGACCGTCTTACCCGCTACGTCGAGGAGTTTAACGTTGGGAATGGTTTCGCCGATGAGCAGCGGGCTGATGTCTTCCGCTTTTTGGGGGATATCTGGCCCGGTCATAAAGGCGAAGAATGGGATGAGTAATCCGGTTAGAAGCAGTATTTTCATGCAATTCGGTCGGTTTATACGTAGTGATACCGGGCCGTGTAGCCCACTTTGTTACAGTATAAAATCAACAATAGTTCTGACAATCAGCTATTTGATGAACCGAAACGTAAGCGGGTAGCGGTAGTATTCGCCGTTGTAGGCTTTGAGGGCGGCAATGATGGTAAAAACGAGCCAGACCGCAGCTACAACCCAGATGAGTATTAATCCCACCAATAGCAGAAAGAGGAAAAATGAAACCCCTGCGGCAATGGCCATTGTGATTTGAAAATTCACGGCCTCTTTGCCGTGATAATCCACAAAGGCCGATTTATCTTTCTGAATCTGCCAGATAATCAGCGGAGCGGCTAAACTGCCAACTACGGTGAAGATGCCGCTCAACGCACTCAGGTGCGTGAGCATAGCCCATAGCCGCTCATCGGACTGACTGAGTTGATTTGGTTCGGGGTTGGCTGACGTTGGTTCCATAGTCTTTTCTGGATATGTATAGTGTTGTTAATCAAGCAACAACGGATGGCGTCATTAGTTTAAGCATGCTTAAATTCCGTATTCGTCCAATAGATAGACCAACGCGGCCATTGATGCGGCACCCAGTTCGAGTTCGCGCTGACTGACGGTTTCGAACGTATCGACGGGCGTATGGTGGTAATCAAAATGCCGCTGCGAATCGGGTTTGAAGCCAAACAGTACCGTACCTGACTGCGCCAGCGGTCCAATGTCGGCCCCACCGCTGCCGGGTCCAATGTCGGTCAGGCCGTAGGGGGCAAGCAGCGGTTTCCAGGGGTCCACTTTGGCGCGTTGACCCGCGTTGCCTACAATGCCGAAGCCGCGTGGCGTAAACCCACCCTCGTCTGACTCGATGGCGGCAATATGCTTTTCGTTGTTCTGTTTGGCTAAGTCGGCGTATTTGATGCCTCCCCGCAGCCCGTTTTCTTCGTTCATGAACAGCACCGCCCGGACGGTCCGCTTCGGTTTGACACCCAGCGTTTTCATAATTCGCAGCACCTCCATCGCCTGCACACAGCCCGCGCCATCGTCGTGCGCCCCCTCGGCCAGATCCCAGGAATCTAAATGGCCACCTACCACGATGATTTCATCGGGTTTTTCGCTGCCCCGGAGTTCACCGACTACGTTATACGATTTGACGTCGGGGAGGGTTTCGCAGTTTTGCCTGAAGAAAAAGGTCAGGTCAGGTTTTTCGGCCAGCGATTTGCTGAGCAGGTCGGCGGTATTGGTGCTGATGGCAGCTGTCGGAATCAGCGGAACGCCCACACCGTAGCGCATCCCGCCCGTGTGTGGGTTATCATCATGAACGTTGGTCATGGACCGGACAATGGCCCCTACGGCGCCGAGCTTGGCGGCTTCGGTGGCTCCGTTGCCCCGCTGATCCACGGCTCCGCTGTATGCCTCGAAGGTGTTGATTTTGGTTGGGTCCATGGGGCGGTTGAAGAATACGATTTTGCCGCGCACCCGGTCGGCTCCCAACGCCCGCAGTTCAGGGAAACTTTTGACTTCGATTATGCCCGCTTCCACCCCAGCCGGGGCCGTAGCCACCGAGCCACCGAGGGCCGCAATGGGTACGGCAATTTTTTGATTGCCGATGTGGATATACGCCTGCTCTTTGGCCCCGCGTACCCAGTGCGGCACCATGACTTCCTGCAAAAATACCCGGTCGAAACCCGCCTGCTCCATGGCTTTTTTGCCCCAGTCAACGGCCTTTTGTGCACCCGCCGACCCGCTTAGCCGCGCGCCAACTCCTTTGGTGAGCTGCCGGAGCCATTCGTAGCTTTTGCCGTGGGCGAGGGCTTCGCTGTATATGGCCCGGATGGTGGCCGAGTCGGTTTGGGATGGGACATTTTGGGCTTGAACACCGAGTGCAAACAGGCAGGCGAATAAGGTAATGGCTTTTTTCATGGGAGATAACTTCGTGGGGTTGACGGGCAATATACGCAGTTGTACCTTTGTTTGCTCGCTTTACCAAGTGCCAGTTTATGCCCCAGCCTCAGCAACTCGTCCAAATTTTAACGCCTGACAAAGTCAACGCACCCCTCTCCAAAGCACAAAAGGAGTTCAACCGCCTGACCAAACGAATTGGCGAACTGGAAATAGAAATCAAAAACTTCCGGGAAACCGTCGACACTATTCAGCAGCGCATTAACACCGAATACCGCCCTCTGCTGACCGACTACAACCGCCATCGCGCCGACCTCGTGCGGGTGTTTGACCATGCCTACGCCCGGCCCGAAACCACCAAAACCGAGAAGAAGAAACTCGCCCACCTCATCATTGATCTTGCTTACGAACTCATTGACATGCACGGCATGGACGAGATGAAGCCGATCTTCGATAAATACGACGAAGATGGGTTCGATGAGACTACTGCCGAAACGGATGGGCTGGTTTCGGAGGTGATGAAAGAAATGGTCAGTTCCATGTACGGCATCACGTTCGGCCCCGACGTGGACGTGAGTACGCAGGAGAAGTTTGAAGCGTATGTGCAGGAGCAGTTACAGGCCCGTCACGCTGAACACCAGCAACAGCGGCAGCAGACGGAGGAGAAAAAAGCGAAGAAACCCAAAACGGCAAAGCAGCAGGAACGCGAGGCCAAAAAGCAGCTCGAAGAACGCAACATCACCAAAGCCGTCAGGACGCTGTACATGGATTTGGTGAAGGCATTCCATCCCGACCGCGAGCGCGACGAAGCTGAGAAAGAACGCAAAACCGCCGTGATGCAGCGTATAACGGAAGCCTACGAAAAAAGTGATTTGCTGGCCCTGTTCCGGCTGCAGCTGGAGTTCAACCGCATTGACCAGCAGCACCTCGAAACCCTGGCCGACGATCAGCTCAAATACTACAACAAAATCCTGAAACAGCAGGCTGACGAACTCGGCGACGAACTACACGAGATGCGGCATCACCTCTCGGCCATGCTCGGCAAACCGCTCATGTTCACCACGACCTTCGGGCTGGAATACTCGTTCAACAATGACCTGCGCGAGCTAAAGAGCGGCATCAAAGCCGTAAAGCGTGAGGTGAAGGACCTCCGCGACCCGGCCATGCTGAAAGCCTGGCTCAAAGCCTACAAAATCCCCAAAGCCAACGACTACGACGATTTTGGGATGTTGTTTGGGTAAAACGGATGGAGTTGCCCGGGATTGATAATATGCGCTTACAGCACATTATTCTGGTCATACCTAACGCACCAGAGGCCGATGGCACTCAACAGCGAGAAGAAGACGAAGAGCACGTTGTTGATGTTCCAGTAGAAATCAAACGTCTCGTCGGGTACGGTTTTTGGGTCGAAAATGAATTCGCTGAACAGGCTGGTAAAGAATGTACCCAGAACATAGATCAGTAGCCCGGCACTGAACCAGAAAAGAGGGTGCATCAGAATGTTTCTGATGCGCAGATCGGCCAGAATCTTGTTGAAGTAAGCCAGCGACGCCACACCTGAATAAACCCGGAACAACAGTAAACTTGGCAACGATAGCCGGTCGTCTGTGTAGGTAAGCAGAATGACGCCAATTGTCAGTATCCCCCCCCCCATAATAATTCGTTTAGAGATCGTATTCGAGAAGCACGAGTAGTAAACCAATCCTACCAGTATCGTCTCAAATACGGTCTCCAAGTTCAGGATAAAGAGATTGCTCTTTGTCCAATAGCTATACCAAAAAGCGTATGTGTCTTTTGTGAAAGCGAAAACAAATAGTAGCCAAATGTACCGGTGTTCTCGACGTTGAAATCTCAGCAAAAGTAGTCCAACACAGATAGGAATAATGCTGCTTAGATATGAGACGAAGTCAAGGGGGTATCTTCGTATTAAATCTATTAGCCTATCCATCGTATTATTGATGCACTATTAATTGGCACAATGGCGCGGACAAACGGGTCCATCCCCTAAGGCCTGCCCATCGTCGTCGCCGTCTTTCAAACCGGCGCTGCCTTCTCTGATGGGCATATCATGGCCCTCGGCATCGACACCGGTTAGCAGGACGCGTGGCTTCAGTTCGCCTTTACCCGGCTCGGTGGGGTTGCCATCAGCGTCTTCCCAGCGTTTGGCGTGATGGACGCGCAGGCCCATGCAACCCGGCTGTTCAAGGAGGGCCATGACCTGGTTGATACCGAAATATTCGGAGCGGGTGTACTCGTCTGGTTTCAGGCCAACGCTTACTTTGCGCTCGCGGTACTCGCCTGTCATGGCGTTGGCTTCGCGGGATTTCAGGAACCGACCCGCGTCTTTGGTAAATACAGACATGATTGGAAAAGAGATAAGGATTTAATTTGGGCAATTCGGTCTATTGGTTGGTTAGGGATAGAAGCAGAAAGCCTGACAAACTTACAAAAAGCCCGGCTCACTTATCGTAACAGAAAATTCTATTGGTCTATTGAAAGTTGTTGTCTGTCAGTGATTTAACCGCCTAATAAACTTCGACAATACGTAGTTCTACGCATGAAATCGCGGGGATTTGCGGAGTACTGCCCGCGTCTTGTTGGCGTATGCTTGTGAGTCGCGAAGCCCAAAACCGGGCTGGCTTTGGGCTTCGTATAGCAGTAGACAGACAGCAAAACCACTACTGGCTTACTTCAGAATATCGAGCAGGTATTGCCCATATCCGCTCTTGACCAGCGGGCGAGCCAGTTCAGTAAGGCGGTCAGCGTCGATGAAGCCCATGCGCCAGGCAATCTCTTCAGGGCAGCCGATTTTCAGCCCCTGCCGCTCTTCAATGACATGGACAAATTGCCCCGCCTGCATCAGACTCTCGAACGTACCCGTATCGAGCCAGGCCGTACCCCGGTCCAGCACGCCCACTTTCAGCTTACCCCGTTCCAGATAAACGCGGTTCACGTCGGTGATTTCGTACTCGCCCCGGGGCGAAGGCGCAATGTTTTTGGCAATCTCTACTACGTCGTTGTCATAAAAATACAAACCCGGCACGGCGTAGTTTGACTTCGGCTGTTCGGGCTTCTCCTCAATCGACAAGACATTAAACGCATCGTCAAACTCTACCACGCCGTAGCGTTCGGGGTCGTTCACCTGATAGGCATATACCACGCCCCCATCGGGGTTATTATTGGCCTGTAACAGTTTCGACAGCCCGGAGCCGTAGAAGATATTATCGCCCAGCACGAGCGCGACTTTATCGGTGCCGATGAATGTCTCGCCAATGACAAACGCCTGCGCCAGACCATCGGGACTGGGTTGCGCGGCATAGCTGAACCGGCATCCAAACCGAGACCCGTCGCCGAGGAGTTTCTCGAAGTGGGGCAGATCGTGGGGCGTAGAGATGATGAGAATATCCTGAATACCCGCCAGCATCAGAATCGAGAGTGGGTAGTAAATCATCGGCTTGTCATAAACCGGCATAAGCTGCTTACTTACGGCCAGCGTCAGCGGATGCAGCCGGGTGCCGGACCCACCGGCAAGTATTATTCCTTTCATCTGTGTAAATGATTGAATTTTGAAGGATAGAATGAGTGAATAGCTTACGCAAGCGGATTGCTGCCGGAGGTTATTCACTCATTCTATCCTTCAAAATTCACAATTATCTATTCGTGTACATTTCCTGATAATACCCCTGATAAGCGCCCGACGTGACGTTGTCGAGCCACTCCTGATTCTGTAAAAACCAGTCGACGGTTTTTTCCAGACCTTCCTCAAACTGGAGCGAGGGTTGCCAGCCGAGTTCATGCATAATCTTGTTGGCGTCGATGGCGTAGCGCAGGTCATGCCCGGCGCGGTCGGTGACGTAGGTAATGAGCTTTGCCGACGTACCGGTTTCGCGACCCAGCTTTCGGTCCATAATGTCGCACAGCAGATGCACAAGATCGATGTTTTTCCACTCGTTGAAGCCGCCGATGTTATACGTTTCGCCGAGCTTGCCGTTGTGAAAAACGGCGTCGATGGCGCGGGCATGGTCTACCACAAACAGCCAGTCACGAACGTTCTCACCTTTGCCATACACAGGCAGGGGTTTGTTCTGCTGAATGTTGTGAATCATCAGTGGAATCAGCTTTTCGGGAAAGTGATTGGGGCCGTAGTTGTTGGAGCAGTTTGTAAGCACCACCGGCAGTTTGTAAGTGTTGCCGTAGGCCCGCACAAAATGATCCGAAGCCGCTTTGGACGCCGAATAGGGCGACTGTGGATCGTAGGAAGTGTCTTCGAGAAAAAACTCGTCGGCATTATGCAGCGACCCATACACCTCGTCGGTCGAGACGTGATAAAACCGCTTGCCATCGAAGGCAGACCGCACCGGTGAACCGGCCGGCCCCGTACCTTTCCAGGCATCTTTAGCTGCATTGAGCAGATTCACCGTGCCCACGACATTGGTCATCACGAATGACATAGGATCGGTAATAGACCGGTCCACGTGCGATTCGGCGGCTAAGTGAATAACGCCATCGGGCTTTACCTCGGCAAAGAATTCAGTCAGAAACCCCGCGTCGGTAATGTCGCCTTTTACGAAGGTGTAGTTCGGTGCGTTCTCGATATCGGTGAGGTTGGCGAGGTTGCCCGCGTAGGTCAGCGCGTCGAGATTATAAATCTGGTAGTCGGGATATTTCGTCACGAACAGCCGCACCACGTGCGACCCAATGAACCCGGCCCCGCCGGTAATTACGATTTTCATAGTTTTTTAGAGTTGTAGAGTCATAAAGTCATAAAGTCATAAAGTTGGTTGACACAACGAATACTGACGCGTCATTTCTCGGGCGGCAGCCAACTATACAACTCTACGACTTTGCAACTGTATGACTTAACTTTTCCTGCCAGCGCCAGGCGTCCTGCAGGGATTCGGCGAGGGAACGACGGGCGGTCCAGCCCAGGGTTTGCGTGGCCTTGGTTACGTCGGCATAGACCTTCTCGATGTCGCCTGGCCGGCGCGGGCCGATGGTGTAGTTGAGTGGAACGCCCGTTTCCTGTTCAAACGTTTTGATGAGGCTCAGGACCGTTTCGCCCCGCCCCGTGCCAACGTTAATGACATCATACGACGACGTCTCGCCTGACTCCGCCAGCTTACGCAAAGCCTGTACGTGCGCTTCGGCCAGGTCCATAACGTGAATATAGTCGCGAATACAGGTGCCGTCGGGTGTGTCATAGTCGCCCCCATAAACCATCAGGCTGGGGCGGATACCCGCGGCTGTCTGCGTGATGAACGGCACCAGATTGGCCGGCACGCCCAGCGGTAACTCGCCAATCTGCGCCGATGGGTGCGCCCCAATCGGGTTAAAATACCGCAGGGCCAGCGCCCGAACCGGAAGTTCGGACCGCACCGCATCACGGATGATGTCTTCGCTGATTGCCTTGGTATTTCCGTAGGGCGACTCGGCGGGTTGCCGGGGTGTTGCTTCGGTTACGGGCAGTTGCTTCGGCTGCCCATACACCGTACACGACGATGAAAACACCAGATTCTTCACCCCATACTGGGGCATCAATTCTAGTAATAACACCAGCGAGTCGAGATTATTACGGTAATACTTGAGCGGCTTTGCTACCGATTCGCCTACGGCTTTGAAAGCCGCAAAGTGAATGACGCCCGATAGCCTTTCGTTCGCGAAAATTTCGTGCATGGCCGCAGCGTCGGTGCAATTAACGGTATGGCAGGTTATCTCGCGCCCAAGGATGGTGCGAAGGCCATCCAGCGCAGTGCGCTGGGAGTTGGAAAAATCATCGACGATGATTGGTTCAAAACCGGCCTCAATTAGCGATACAACCGTGTGAGAGCCAATGAATCCGGCCCCGCCTGTCACCAGAATTCGGGGAGTACTGTCTGATGGTGCCAAACTGTTTTTGGTAAGATTTTCGTTGTTAGTTCGGGCAAAAAGCCCGCCTTGCCCGACAAAAGTAGTATATTCGTCAGGTTTGCGAAACAGGTATTTACCCGGCGGGCAACCGGCCAGATTCTGAAAACAGATGAGCGACAATGAATTGAAGGCACTGATCTCGCTGCTCGACGACGACGATCAGGAAGTGGCCGAACACGTAGAGGAGCAAATCCGGCAGCGGGGCAGCACCATGATCCCGCTCCTGGAAACCGAATGGGAAGGTAGCTTTAACCAGGCTCTGCAAAAACGCATCGAAGAAATTATTCATGACCTCCAGTACGAATCGGTACTGGAACGGATGGCGGCCTGGAAAAATGGTGGCGGCATGGACCTGCTGGAAGGTCTCTGGATTGTGGCCACGTACCAATATCCCGACCTCTCGCTCGATAAACTTCAGCAGGAGGTTGAGCAACTTTATTATGAGGTATGGCTCGATTTTAAAGCCGACATGCATCCCGACGAGCAGGTGAAGCTGATCAATAACGCTTTTTTTACGAAGCTTAAATTCGCACCCAATACCAAGCATTTTCACTCGCCGGCTAACTCCATGATTAATCAGGTGCTGGAAACCCGCCGGGGCAATCCCATTACGCTCTGCGTACTGTACATGCTCATTGCGCAGCGGCTTAACCTGCCCGTTTATGGTGTGAACCTGCCCAACCTGTTTGTACTGACGTACAAAACCAACGGCATCCAGTTTTACCTTAACGTGTTTAACCGGGGGCTTGTCTTCACCAAAAAAGACATTGACCAGTATATTGACCAGATGAATCTGAAGCGGCTGGATACGTTCTATCAACCCTGTACCAACGCCGACATTGTGCGCCGGGTACTAAGGAACCTGACGCTGGCTTTTGAGAAGAACGGCGACACTGACCGGGTTGGGGAAGTAGAGAGGATTCTCGCTACCATTAAAGATGACGGCGATGGTCTGCCGCTTTCGGATTATACGCAGCGATAAGTTTACGGCCATAAATTTTAACGAATTGCGAAAAAAGCGGGGAGTTCCCCGTTTTTTTGTGGCTGGCAAGCAAGGCACAACGCCGATTTAAGGGTATGCAACTTCAGAACCTCCTTTATAAAATTCCTCTACTGGCCACCTCGGGCCGGATGGATACCGATATCACCCACCTGACTATGGACTCGCGCCGGGCTGGGCCGGGTAGTCTGTTTGCGGCCATACGCGGCACCGTTACCGATGGTCATGCTTATATCGGGACGGCAGTCCGGCAGGGTGCGGTGGCCATCCTTTGCGAAAAATTGCCCGAAACAATGGTGGAGGGCGTTGCCTACGTACAGGTACAAAACCCCGCCAAAACGCTGGGGATGGTGGCCGCGGCATTTTACGGGCAACCGTCGCAGAAACTCAGGTTGGTGGGTGTAACGGGTACCAACGGCAAAACCTCGGTGGCTACGCTGCTCTTCCGGCTGTTTCGGGGGCTGGGCTATCACTGTGGATTGCTATCGACGGTGCAAAATCAGATTGACGATCAGGTTATTGCTGCCACCCATACCACGCCCGATGTCATTACGGCCAATGAGCTGCTGGTGCAGATGCTGGACCGGGGCTGTCAGTACGTGTTTATGGAGGTCAGTTCGCACGCGGTAGTGCAGGAACGCATTGCTGGGCTAACGTTCGCTGGGGGTGTCTTTACGAATATTACCCACGACCACCTCGATTTTCACGGCACCTTCGACAACTACATCCGGGCCAAGAAAGGCTTCTTCGATCAGCTACCAGCGTCGGCCTTCGCGCTGACTAATGCCGATGATAAACGCGGTCTTGTGATGCTGCAAAACACAGCCGCCCGCAAAGAAACGTACTCGCTCCAGACGCTGGCCACCTTCAAAGGCAAACTCCTGGCCGACTCACTTTTTGGGCTCAATATGCTGGTCGATGACCGGGAGGTGTGGTTCAAACTCATCGGAAAATTCAATGCCTACAACTTACTCAGCGTGTACGGGGCCGCCGTGCTGCTGGGCGAAGAGCCGACGGAGGTACTCACGCTGCTATCGTCGCTGATGCCCCCGCCAGGCCGGTTCGAGCAGGTGGTTTCGGCCAGTAAAATTGTCGGTATCGTTGACTACGCCCACACGCCCGACGCGCTGGAAAACGTGCTGGAAACTATTGCGGGCCTGCGCCAGTCCGATGAGCAGGATGCTATGCCTCAGATCATTACGGTGGTGGGCTGTGGCGGCAACCGCGACGCTGCCAAACGGCCGCTGATGGCTGCCATTGCCTGCCGCTTCAGTAACCGCGTCATCCTGACATCCGACAATCCGCGCAATGAGGACCCGATGGTCATTCTGGAACAGATGCAAACGGGTGTGCCGCCCGTGGGTTTTAAGAAAACGCGTACCATTGAAGACCGACGCGAGGCCATTAACTACGCTGTATCTATGGCACAGCCGCACGATATTATTCTGGTGGCGGGTAAAGGCCACGAAACGTACCAGGAAATACAGGGCGTTAAATACGATTTCGACGACCGGGCCGTGCTACGCGAAGCGTTTTCGGCGCGTGTAAATCCATAACTTTAGCCATACACTCACTCATTCTCATGCTGTATTACCTTTTTCAATTTTTAGACGAACAGTACAACTTTCCGGGTGCGGGAGTTTTTCAATATATTTCGTTCCGTGCGCTTGGCGCTGTTATTATGTCGCTGCTGATTGCGGCTGTTTTTGGTCGGCGCATCATCGACAAGCTGCGTAGTTTACAAATTGGCGAGTCGATTCGTGACCTTGGCCTGGAGGGGCAGATGCAGAAGCGCGGTACGCCTACTATGGGCGGTTTCATTATTCTGGCGTCGCTGTTAATCCCCGCGCTGCTGTTTGCCAAACTCTCCAATGTGTACGTGATATTGGCCCTTGTCTCGACCGTCTGGACAGGTATGATTGGCTTTCTGGACGATTATATCAAAGTATTCAAGAAAAATAAGGAGGGGTTACAGGGTAAGTTTAAGGTAGTGGGGCAAATTGGTCTGGGTTTGATTGTGGGCCTGACGCTGTATTTTAATGACAGCGTTATGATTCGGAAGTACGCACCCCGGCTGCTCAGTACGTCCAATGTACCCGACGTTTATACTGATATTAAATCAACGTTGACGACGGTACCTTTTCTGAAGAACAATGAGTTCGATTACAGCTCGTTGCTGTTCGGGTTCCTGCCTGACGAATATACCTGGATTGTCTATACCCTGGTTTGTATCTTTATCATCACGGCAGTATCGAACGGGGCCAATATTACTGACGGTATCGACGGGCTGGCGGCTGGTACGTCCATTGTCATCGCGCTGACTGTTGGGGTGCTTGCCTATTTATCTGGTAACAAGGTGTTTTCTCAGTATCTGAACATCATGTACATTCCCAATTCGGGCGAGCTGGTTATTTTCTGTGCGGCTTTTGTGGGCGCCTGCGTTGGTTTTTTGTGGTACAATTCGTACCCGGCTCAGGTGTTCATGGGCGACACGGGCAGCCTGATGTTGGGCGGTGTCATTGCTGTTTTGTTTCTGGCTATCCGGAAAGAAATGCTGATTCCGGTAGTCTGTGGCATTTTTCTCGCTGAAAATCTATCGGTTATCATGCAGGTCAGTTACTTCAAATACACAAAAAAGCGGTATGGCGAGGGCAAACGCATTTTCCTGATGTCGCCGTTGCACCACCATTTTCAGAAGAAGGGCTATCATGAAGCCAAAATCGTAACCCGTTTCTGGATCATAGGCATCATGCTGGCCGTGCTGGCCCTGGCCACGCTGAAACTACGGTAGTTCAATTTCCAGATACCTGCTTGTAATTCAGGCGCATACCAGCTATATTTGCACTCCCGTTTCAGGACGGGAGCTTTCTTTGCGTAAGCAATTCGTTAGAAATCAACCAATTAGTCTCCAAAAATAGTGAATACGCTCAGTTACAAAACCATCTCTGCCAACAAGGAAACGGTGCAGAAAGAGTGGATTGTGGTTGACGCTCAGGGCGAAGTGCTTGGTCGGCTGGCCAGCCAGATCGCACGCCTGATACGCGGCAAACACAAAACAGACTTTACGCCCCACGTTGACTGTGGAGATAACGTGATTGTCATCAATGCCGAGAAGGTACGCCTGACCGGAGCCAAGATGACCGACAAAATCTACATCCGCCACACGGGTTATCCCGGCGGTCAGCGGTTTGCCACCCCCCGCGTCTGGCTTGAGAAGTACCCGGAGCGCGTTCTCGAACACGCCATCAAAGGTATGCTGCCCAAGAATAAACTGGGCCGCAAGATGTTCACCAACCTGTACGTCTATGCCGGTGAGCAACATCCGCACGAAGCGCAGCAACCAACCGTCGTTAAATTCTAATCAGCTACATGGATCGTATCAACACCCTTGGTCGCCGGAAAACCGCCATTAGCCGCATTTACATGACGGCAGGCAGTGGAACCATTACGGTAAACGGAAAAGACTATAAAGAGTATTTCCCGACCGAAGTATTACAAATCATTCTGAACCAGCCCTTCGTGACGGTAAACGGCACGGGTGGTTACGACGTAAAAGTCAACGTTCGGGGTGGTGGCGTTTCCGGTCAGGCAGAAGCCACGCGCATGGCTATTTCCCGCGCGCTGGTGGAGATGAATGCCGAGTTCCGCCCAGCCCTCAAGAAAGAAGGCTTCCTGACGCGTGACTCGCGGATGGTAGAACGGAAAAAGTACGGTCGTGCCAAAGCCCGCCGTCGGTTCCAGTTCTCGAAACGCTAATATCGGGTATCAGTTACCAATGAGCAGTTATCAGTTTTTATCTGGTAACTGGTTACTGATAACTGCTCACTGAAGTTGTCCAGACTGCCCTTAGATGATGCCGACGGGCGGTGCTGCGTATTTTTTTCAATTTTCATTCTTACCAGAAAATGGCACAAATCGAATATAAAGAACTCCTCGACGCCGGTGTACACTTTGGTCACCTAACGCGCAAATGGGACCCCCGGATGGCTCCGTATATCTTCATGGAGAAGAATGGCATCCACATTATTGACCTCAACAAGACCGTAGCTGCCCTCAACGAAGCCTGCAACGCCATGAAAGGTATTGTACGCTCGGGTCGGAAAGTAATGTTTGTGGCAACTAAAAAGCAGGCGCAGGAAATTGTTTCTGAAGAAGCACGTCGCCTGAAAATGCCCTACGTTACCGACCGCTGGCAGGGTGGTATGCTTACCAACTTCGCCACGATTCGGAAGTCGCTGAAGAAAATGCAGACGCTGGATAAGATGCTGAAAGACGAGGAGACCGTCAAAAGTATTGCCAAGCGCGAGCGTTTGACCCGCAGCCGCGACAAGGAAAAGCTGGAGCGCGTTTTGGGCGGTATTGCTGACCTGACCCGCTTGCCAGCCGCTCTGTTCGTCGTTGACGTAAAGCGCGAACACATTGCCGTATCGGAAGCGCACCGTTTGGGTATCCCGGTGTTTGCCATGTGTGATACCAACTCGAACCCCGAAGATGTGGAGTTCGCCATTCCAGCCAATGACGATGCCTACAAGTCCATTTCGTTGATTACGCTGGCCATTGGCCGGGCCATTGAAGAAGGTCTCATGGAGCGTAAGCAGGATAAGGACGATCAGCGGATTCAGGAAGAGGAAGAGGCCAAGCGTAAGGAAGATCTTGCTCAGGCTCAGGCTGAAGGCGAATCACAACCTGAAGCAGTTGCGGCTCCGGTTGCTGTTGCTGAAACGCAGGAAGAAGCATAAATAAGTTACAAAGTTGTAATCGGTCCGCCGAAGCGGTCATATAGTTACAAAGTTGGCTGACGTATATGTTGGTACCAAATCTTGCAACTGCATGACTTTATAACTCTAAATCAGATAGCCTGTAGCAGTCGCTATGGGCTATTTTTCGATAATAAGTGTGTCGTTTTGTTATGAACAGACGGTATTGACAGGAAAAATTAATCACTGAAACCAACTTTAAAAATGGCAATTACTGCTGCTGACGTAAATAAACTTCGGCAAGAGACCGGAGCCGGGATGATGGACTGCAAAAAAGCCCTGACCGAAGCTGACGGCGATTTTGACAAAGCAAAAGAGTTCCTGCGCAAACAGGGTCAGAAAATAGCTAACAAGCGGGCGGATAACGCTACTGCTGAGGGTATTGTGCTGGCGCACGTAAGCACAGATGGTACCAGCGGCAAAATCATTGCACTGGCCTGTGAAACGGAACCCGTATCTAAGGTCCCTGATTTCCAGAACCTGGCTATGACGCTGATGAGCGAAGCCGTAGCTGCTGACATCATGGATAAAGCAAGTCTGCTGGCTATTAAACAGGCCGACGGACGTGCGTTGCAGGAACACATTACTGACCTGATGGGTAAAATCGGTGAGAAAATCGACGTGGCTACGTTCGACACCGTGTCGGCTGATAGAGTTGTGTCGTACATTCACTCGAATGGTAAACTTGGCGTTCTGGTTGGTTTGAGCAATACCAACGGTACGGACGTCTCGGAAGTAGGCCGCGATGTGGCCATGCAGATTGCTGCCATGAAACCCGTTGCTCTGGATAAAGACGGCGTCGATGCTACTACGGTAGAGCGGGAAATAGAAATCGGTAAAGAGCAGGCGCGCCAGGAAGGCAAGCCCGAGGCTATGCTGGAAAAGATCGCTATGGGTAAATTGAATAAGTTCTACAAAGAGAATACCCTGCTGAATCAGGAGTTTGTTAAAGATAATTCATTAACAATAGCTCAACTGCTCGACAAGACCAGTAAAGGACTGACGGTTTCTGCGTTCAAGCGTGTTGCTATTGCATAGTATAGCGATAAAGAAGTACCGAATAATAGATACCCGGCTAATCAGCCGGGTATTTTGCATTTAAAAACATCTGTTTATGAATAAACGTACGTACATGAAATATTAATTACTACTTTTACGAAGTAACTCATAATAAACTTATGGCCCGCAGATATTCAGATGAGGAATTGGTCAGCGGTTTCGTTGAAACTCGGCAAAACGACTTTTTCGAGCAATTATACGACCGATATTGCCATAAGGTACACAGCAAGTGTCTATCCTTTACAAAGGATCAGGTGCAGGCTGAAGATTTGACTCAGGATATCTTTCTGAAATTAGTTACTAAATTAGATAGCTTCAAATATCAGGCCAGATTCTCAACCTGGCTATATTCGATAACGCACAACTACTGTACTGATCAGACACGAATTAAAAACCGACGGGACGAATTCACCATTGGTAACGATTGGGAGCTGATTGGCCCGGTTCAGGAAGAAAACTCAACCGAACAGCTCGAACAGTCAGCTCATCATCTGAAACAGGCCATGGAAATGCTCTCGAAGGAAGAACGCCAGCTGCTTATGATGAAGTATCAGCAGGAGGTCAGTATCAAAGAGCTGGCCGATCAGAACAATCTCACAGAAAGTGCTGTGAAAATGCGACTAAAACGGTCAAGGGATCGACTAAGACAGTTTTATTGGCAGGTTGCAGCGGTATAGATAGTAAGTTTAACCGCGCAAAGGCACAACATTATCTGAACAGCAACGCTTTGTTGAAAGCCCGGCCAATTTGCCGGGCTTTTTATTTGTACGTAGATTGGCATTTATCTTGTTACGATCTGCTAATTATACGTCCCACCAGTTTAACCTGAGCAATGACGAAAGACATTACCGATGAGGAATTAGTACGACGCTATCTCGAAACACAGCGAAATGAGTACTTTGAACGGTTATATGAGCGGTACTGTGATAAGGTGTATCGAAAATGTTTATCGTTTTCGAAAAATAATGCTCAGGCTGAGGATCTTACGCATGACATCTTTTTGAAGTTGGTCATGAAACTGGGTAGCTTTAAAGAGCAGGCTAAGTTCTCTACCTGGCTGTATTCCATAACGTATAATTACTGCGCCGATTACGCCCGCTCAACCAATCGGTACCGGGAGGTTTACGTGGATGATGGCTGGGAACGAATGGACCTGAGCGAAGACGATGGCCTGGCTGAACTGGCTGAGATGGAAGCGCAGCAGCTAAAGAAGGCCCTGGGAAAAATGCCGTTTGATGAGCAGACCATGTTGTTGATGAAGTACCAGGACGACATCAGCATCCGGGAGATTGCCGAAGTACACGGCTTGACCGAAAGCGCCGTGAAAATGAGGTTGAAACGCTCGCGCGACAAACTACGGAAGCATTACCTCGAAGGAGCTGTATTCTGGTTGCTGATTGCTTTAAAAGCTCTTCTCTCTATTCGCTGGCCTTTTCGCTGATACCCTATGGAACGCCCCAACCCTTTCCTGGCTCTGGAGCCAGATGCCAATTGCCCACCCGAACTCAAACATGAGCTGGTGGCTGAGATTGATCTTATTCGCAACGTGATGACGGTAGTCGAGCTGTACGTCGGCGATTTTTTCAGTTCAGCCATCGCACTGGTCGATCGGCCAGTGTCTCCATCAGATTCTTCCATGGTATAAGTATGAAACAGCTTCCCAATCTCGCTGAGGTTCTTCGTGATACCTTCCAGACCCTCATAGACCAGTTTGTTGAGTTTGTACCCCGTTTTTTGGGCGCTATAGTTATCTTGGTTATTGGTATTATCGTAGCCCGGATTACAGCTCTTATTGTCAGGCGGGTGTTACATCGCGTAGGCTTCGATAAAATCGGTGAACGGCTCAACGACATCAGCGTGGTAAAGCAGTTGAAGACGGAGATCAAACTCAGCGAAATTGTTGCCAAAGTACTCTACTATTATATCCTGCTAATCTTCATTGTACAGGCTACCAACACACTTGGCGTGCAGGCCATTACCGAGATGGTATCGTCGCTGGTTAGTTTTATTCCCAAGCTGATAGCGGCTGCCATTATGCTTCAGGTGGGTATACTGCTGGCCGATGCGCTCCGGCAGGCGGTCGTTAATATATGCGACTCATTCAAAATAGCATCGGGCCGGTTGCTGGGCATGATCGTATTTGTATTTTTTCTGGTCATCACGCTCATTAGTTCACTGGCACAGGCCGGCATCAACACCGAACTGCTCGAATCGAGTTTCAACTTACTGATTGGGGGTGTCATTTTTGCCTTTGCCTTTGGCTATGGGCTGGCCTCGCGCGATTTGATGGCCAACATCCTCTCGTCATTTTATTCCAAAAACAAATATCGAGAGGGTCAAACCATTCAGATCGATGACGTAAAGGGGCAAATTCTAAAAATAGATACCACTTCTGTGACGTTGCAAACCGGCGAAACAACCACGGTTTTCCCGCTTCAGATACTACAAACAAAGAAGATCGAAATTTATTGAGAAGCAGTGGGTGGCCATCGACGACTTTCTGCGTCTCATTGCCCAAATCTATTTTCAGGTTTGCCAACTCGCTACCCTATGAAGCAACTTATTTATCTGATTTTCTGTCTGGTTTCCTTTGTATCGGCACAGGCACAGGACTCAACCACCGTCACTACCAACTTCAAAGATACGCTCGCCGTTAAGCCCGACACGTCGTACTGGCAGCGGTCGTTTAGTGGCGGGGTGAATTTTAACCAGGCATCATTTAGTAACTGGACCGGTGGTGGCGTTAACTCAGTGGCACTTGGCGTGCTGGTAGCAGCCCGTGCCTTGTATGAGAAAGACAAGGTATCCTGGGATAACACCGCCGATCTGCAACTGGGCTTCGTAACGCAGGCCGGTATCACGCGTAAAGCTGCCGATCAGATTTTCCTCAATTCGGTGGTGGGTCGTAAGATTTCGCCTAAGTGGGATATGTTCGGCTCGGCCACGTTTTCCTCGTTTTTTACGGCAGGTTATCGCTATACCGATCTGGCAGCAAATCAGAACCGGTTCAAGGTCTCTAATTTCTTGGCTCCGGGCCAGTTAACCGCTGCCTGGGGTGTGGCCTACAAACCAAACGACTGGTTTGCCGTACGTATCAGCCCCTTCGCCCCGCGCTTTACGTTTCTGGCCGATCAGGGCGTGCGGTTTACCGAAGGCCCCAACAAGGTAGCTGTTCGCGACCCAAATGCTGTAGCATATGGCGTACAGCCTGGCAAAAGTATCCGTACCGAATGGCTGGCTCTGCAACTTCAGGCCGCTCTCACGCGCAACCTGAGCGAGAATATCAGCATTAACGCCAAATACCTGCTGTTTGCCAATTACCAGACGCTCGATGCCATCGACCATCGTATTGATGTCTTGCTCACAGCCAAAGTCAGCAAGTATATCAGCACTACATTTGGCCTGATCGCGCTCTTCGACAAAGATTTCTCAGATAACTGGCAGTTGCAGCAGACACTTGGTATTGGCCTGATTTACAACGTATCTACGTTTCGTAAGAAATAAGATTTGACTGCGTAGCTACAAGTAGATTAGCACGTTGCAGCCAATATGTATTACCTGTTCATTTCACTAACCTAAATTTCTTACCACTATGTTAAAAGAATTCCGTTTGTTCATCGCCCAGGGTAACGTACTCGACCTGGCCGTAGGCGTTGTGATTGGTGCCGCCTTCGGTAAAATTATCACCTCGCTGGTTGAGGACATTCTCAATCCAATTATTGGTCTCGTATTGGGCGGGGTTGACTTCAGTATGATGAAAGTTGTACTAAAAGAAGCTGTTGGCACCCAACCTGAAGTGGCCATTATGTACGGCAATTTTCTGAACACGCTGATTCAGTTCCTGCTCATTGCCTGGGTCATTTTCCTGATCGTGAGAGCCGCCAATCGCGCCCGTATGTCTGACACGCCCGCTCCGAAGGAATAAGGAATTCCAACAGGAAAAGTAGAATCAGAAGCCTTCCGACTATTCGGGAGGCTTTTTTTATGCGTTATTTTGCAGTTGGTAAAGTAGGGGCTATGGCAGCAAACGAATTGGTTATTTTGGGTGGGGGCGAAAGCGGAGTAGGAGCGGCCCTGCTGGCACAGGCTAAAGGCATCGCCGTGTTTCTCTCTGACGGAGGAAAACTCAAAGATAGCTATCGTACTACGCTTCAAAATGCCGGGATCTCGTTTGAGGAAGGACAACATACCGAGTCGCGTATTCTGACTGCTGCTGAGGTAATTAAAAGTCCCGGTATCCCGGCTACGGTGCCGCTGGTGCAAAAACTACACGCACGGAAAATACCAGTTAGTTCGGAAATTGAATTTGCCGCCCGCTATACGAAGGCTAAACTTATTGGTATTACGGGTAGTAATGGTAAGACAACGACTACCCTGCTGACGTATCATCTGCTGAAAAACGCCGGGCTAAACGTGGGTCTGGCCGGTAACGTAGGAGATAGCTTTGCCGCTCAGGTCATTGCCGACGAGTTTGATTATTACGTGCTGGAACTGAGTAGTTTTCAACTCGACGATATGTACAGTACACACCTCGATGTGATGATACTGCTGAACATTACACCCGATCATCTTGACCGATACGGTTACGTCTTTCAGAACTATGTTGACTCAAAATTCAGAATTCTGCAAAACGCTCTGCCCGATGATCCGTTCATTTACTTTGCTGAAAACCAGCCAATTCTGGACGAACTGGCAAAGCGAAATCCGGACGTTATGCGGTTGCCCATCTCGCTCGAAACACAACCGGACGTGGGTGGTTACCTGAGTAATGGCGTACTGACAGCTACTCAAAACGGGCAGACATTCGCGATGGCACAGGCTAAAACAACCCTGACCGGGCCACATAACGCTATTAATTCGCTGGCGGCTGTGCTGGTGGCTCAGGCAATTGGCGTCACGAACGATGCTATTGCCGAAGGGTTGCAAACCTTCACCAATGCCCCGCACCGCATGGAACCGGTGGGTACGATTAATGACGTTCGGTTTATTAATGACTCAAAAGCCACCAATGTCGATTCAGTGTTTTACGCTCTGTCGAGCATGGACGCGCCCACGGTCTGGATTGCGGGCGGACTGGATAAAGGCAATGACTACAGTCAGTTAGATGAGGTAGTGAAGCATAAGGTAAAAGCACTGGTTTGTCTCGGCGCGGATAATCATAAATTGATGGATTACTTCCGGTCAACTATTCCGTCTATCTGTGAAACGCAGGACGTAAATGAAGCCGTTCGGATGAGTCTGGACCTGGCCCAACCCGGCGAGGTAGTCCTGCTTTCGCCCGCCTGTGCCAGTTTCGACCTGTTCAAAGGCTATGAAGACCGTGGGAGACAGTTTAAGAAAGCAGTAACTGGAATGATGAATTATAAATGATGAATGCATTGTCACCAGTTGTTCCTGCGACAGCCCTGCTTCGGCGGACTGATTCATCATTCATAATTCGCCATTCATAATTTAAAAATACGTGGCTATTCGCGAGTGGGTTCAGACGAGTTTGAAGGGCGACCGCCAGATCTGGTGGATCGTGATGTATTTGTCCATCATGAGTGTTCTGGTCGTGTATAGTGCTACTGGAACGAAGGCATTTCGGGAGCTTGATGGCAATACGGAAGTGTTTTTGCTCAAGCACGGCTCGCTATTGCTGGTAGGGCTGGCCTGCACGTATTTTGCGCATAAAATCAACTACGTACACTTTGCCCGACTGTCGAAGTTTGGCCTGTGGTTATCCGTTCCGCTGCTACTGTGGGCCTTTTTCAAAGGAACGGCCATCAACGACGCATCACGTTGGGTCACGATTCCAATCATCAACCAGACGTTTCAACCCTCCGATTTAGCCAAGCTCGCCCTGATCTCGAACCTGGCGGCCATGCTTGCCAAGCGGCAGCGGTTCATGAGCGATCCAACCGTTTTATTCAATATCATTTTCTGGATTGGCCTGATCTGCTCACTTATTATCTTGACCAATACCTCAACCGCTTTGTTGCTGGGCTTCACCTGTTTTCTGCTGATGTACATTGGCCGGGTGCCTGTGCGGTATTTAGTTTACATGGTGGGTTTCTGCGTTTTGTTTGGCGGTACTGCGCTGCTCTTCGGCGAGCGTTATGGTACGGCCTCGAACCGAATCAAAAGTTATATGGACACCGAAACCATTGTTTATCAGGTCGAGCAGTCGTACATCGCCCTGGCCAATGGTGGACTTACGGGTCAGGGTCCTGGTAACAGCCACCAGCGCAATACGCTTCCCAATCCATTTTCTGACTTTATCTACGCTATTATCGTGGAGGAGTATGGCCTGTTGCTGGGTGGTATTCCGGTGGTGTTGGCCTACCTGTGGTTTCTTTGGCGAGGTATGAAAACTCTTCAGAAAGCCTCCCGACCTTTTGGGGGGCTACTATCGGCAGGGCTGACGTTCAGCATTGTGTTTCAGGCATTTGCCAGCATCTGTGTGGCCATTGGGCTGGCTCCCGTTACGGGGCAGCCGCTACCCTTACTCAGTATGGGCGGTACGTCGCTGATATTTACCGGCTTAGCCATCGGCATTGTGCTAAGCGTAAGCCGCGAAGAAGTGGACGAAAGCAAAATATGAAATACATCATCAGCGGGGGCGGCACGGGTGGGCATATCTACCCGGCCATCGCCATTGCCAACGAACTGAAAATCCTTGACTCTGCCGCAGAAATTCTGTTTGTGGGGGCCGAGGGTAAGATGGAAATGGAGAAGGTACCCCGTGCCGGTTACGCCATTGAGGGCTTGCCGGTGGTGGGCATCCGGCGCGAACTGACGCTGGCAAATCTGGCCTTTCCGTTTAAACTGGGGCAGAGCCTGTGGCGGGCGCGGCAAATTGTGCGCGACTTCCAGCCCGATGTGGCAGTAGGCGTAGGTGGCTATGCCAGTGGCCCTACGTTGCTGGCTGCATCAATGGCGGGCGTACCAACACTCATTCAGGAACAAAACTCATACGCCGGGCTGACCAACAAGGTGCTGGCCCGCTGGGCAAAACGGATCTGCGTGGCTTATCCCGGTATGGACGCGTTTTTTTCGGCTGATAAAATCCGGCTGACGGGCAATCCCGTCCGTACTGATATTCAGTTTGCCGATCAGCAGGTGGCAGCCGGGCGTTCGTTGTTTGGCCTGTCTCCTGAGCGGAAAACGCTGCTCGTTATTGGCGGTAGTCAGGGGGCGCGAACCCTCAACGAAACCATGGAAACGGGCCTGGCGAAGTTTGCCGATGCGGGTATACAGGTGATCTGGCAAACTGGCCCGGCGTTTATTGACCGGGCGCGAATGGCCATCTCGGCAACGGGATCACTCTTAGTACAGGCGCATGACTTCATCTATGAGATGGACAAAGCCTATGCTGTGGCCGCCGTAGTAGTGAGCCGGGCGGGAGCCTTATCCGTGTCGGAACTGTGTCTGGTGGGCCGACCGGCGGTACTCGTGCCGTTTCCGGCGGCTACCGAAGACCATCAGACCAAAAATGCAATGGCCCTGGTGAACCGGAACGCGGCCCTGCTGGTACGCGATCAGGACGCCCGTGCCACCCTCGTACAAACCGCACTCGATCTGCTCAGCAATCCAGCCAAACAGCAGGAGCTACGAACGCAAATAAAACAACTCGCTAAACCCACTGCCGCCCGCGACATCGCGGAAGAGGTATTGAAATTGACAAAATGACTTTATCAGACTACAAATACATCTACTTTCTGGGCATTGGTGGTATTGGCATGAGTGCGCTGGCCCGCTGGTTTCAGGTAAATGGCTACGCCGTGGCGGGTTACGACAAAACGCCTACGGCTCTGACCAATGCGCTACAGGCCGAAGGTGCGGTTGTTCATTTTGCCGAAGACGTACAGCAGATACCAACTCTGTTTCGCGAGAATCCGGGGCAGACACTGGTGGTCTATACGCCCGCCGTGCCGAAAACTCATGCTGAGTACGTTTATCTGACTGAAAACGGGTTTACCCTGCAAAAACGGGCACAGGTGCTGGGTTTGCTGGCGGGGCAGATGAAAACAGTGGCGGTGGCCGGTACGCACGGTAAAACCACAACGTCTTCGATGGTAGCACATATCCTGCGCGATGCGGGCGTTAACTGCGCGGCTTTTCTGGGGGGCATTGCCAATAATTACAACACCAATTTTCTGCTCAACCAGCCTGCCGACGATCTGAGCGAGGTTGTTTGCGTGGTTGAAGCCGACGAGTTCGACCGTTCGTTCCTGACCTTGTTTCCGCACGTAGCTATTGTTACCTCAACCGACGCCGACCACCTCGACATTTACGGAGCGCACGATGCCGTCCTGGATTCGTTTGGTCAGTTTGTGAGCCAGATCGATGGCGATGGCCTGCTATTGATGAAAGCCGGGCTGACGCTGGCCGATAAAACCCGCGCTACCGTCCGGCCCTATTCGCTGGAGTACGGCGACTATCGCGCTCAGAATCTGCGCATCGAAAATGCTACATTTGTGTTTGATCTGGTGTATCCCGGTGGGGTTATTTCCGATATCCAGCTGATGCTTCCCGGCTTTCATAATGTCGAAAATGCGGTAGCGGCTGGGGCGGCTGCGCTGGCGGTAGGGGTTTTGCCCGATGCCATCCGGGCGGGGCTGAACAGCTACCGGGGGGTGCGTCGGCGGTTCGAGTACGTGCTGAAAACGGACCGGGCCGTATTGATCGACGATTATGCGCACCACCCTGCAGAAGTGCGGGCGTTTTTGTCATCGGTAAAAGCACTTTACCCTGGTCAGGAAGTAACGGCTATTTTTCAGCCGCACCTCTTCAGCCGTACCCGCGATTTTGCCGCTGGTTTTGCCGAAAGTTTATCCCTGGCCGATCACGTTATTCTGCTCGACATTTATCCAGCCCGTGAATTACCCATCGAAGGCGTGACGTCAGAACTTATTTTGGGGGCTGTTCAGTCGAAAACAAAACAGATAAGCACCAAAGCCGACCTGCCCGGCGTTGTGCGAAAACACCACCCTTCAATACTGGTTACTATTGGAGCAGGTGACATTGACCAGCTTCTTCCCGTCTTAGAAGCAGCTCTTACATACCAATAGATAAAAATACCTGAATAATGACTTAGCTAATACACCAATGTTGTCTACCTTTAAATCAACCAAAAAAAGCCTGTACGCGGCTGGACTGCTTGTTGCAACGCTGGGTCTGATTGCCTTCACCGAAGTGAGGCAGGAACAGAAGCGGGTCCAGGCAGTGATGATTCGACTCAGTCAGGTGGACGGACATCAGTTTTTGACTCGCCGTGACGTGACGGGCTACCTTACCAACGACGGAGCCGATCCGGTGATTGGGAAGGATTATAGTGAGGTTGATTTTGGTCAGTTGGAAGAAAGACTACGGCAACACAGGTTGGTACAAACGTGTCAGGTCTCCCGCGATTTAACGGGAAATCTGCTTGTTCAGATTGAGCAGCCGAAGCCTGTAGCCCGGCTGATGACAAACACTGAAGGCCAGGTAGGCGGGCAGTATGTGAGCGAAGAAGGGCGGTTCTTTCCAGTATCAATGAATTACACGGCGCGGGTGCCAATTTTAACCGGGCCGTATTTTAAACAGAATCGTTCACTGGCCAATGAGCGAAACCAACCCCTGCTCGATCTGCTCCGGCGCATTCAGAGCGATACGTTCTGGCGGGCGCAGATCACCGAGCTGTCGGTGGACGAAGCAGGTGAAGTGACGTTGTGGCCGCAGATGGGCAACCACCGGATCGAGTTTGGTTCGCCAACCGATCTGGAGGCTAAATTTAAGAAACTGAAACTAATTTATACGGACGTTTTACCGGCTAAGGGATGGGATCGCTACAGCCGGATCAGCGTTCAGTATCGTAACCAAATTGTGTGCGAATGACAACGCAGGGAAAGGACGAACATATAGTGGTAGGCCTGGACATTGGCAGCACCAAAGTGTGCGCCGTGGCCGGTCGATTGGTAACGAATAGTCGTGATCAGGAAACACTCGAAGTCCTGGGTGTGGGCGAAATACCCCTGGCCGATGGCGTTACCAAAGGCTCTGTGGTGAACGTAAATAATACGGTCAACGCCATCCGCAGGGCTATAGCTGAAGTGTCTAGCCAGTCGAAACTCGACATCGAAACGGTGAACGTCAGCTTTAGCGGGTCGCACGTTAACTCGATCAAAGCGGCTGGCAACATTACGCGTTCGTCGCCCAGCGATGAAGTGCAGATGGAAGACATTGACCGGCTGTTGAGCGATATGTATCGCAACCGCACGTCGATTCCTGCCGACACGGCCATCATGCACGTGTTGCCCATAAACTTCACCGTCGATAACGAAACGAATATTGACCAGCCTGTAGGGCGGAATGGGGTAAAATTAGGGGCTGACTTTCAGTTGATTACCGCGCTGGGTAGCGCCATTCGTAACGTAAATAAGTGCATCAGCCGCAACAACCTCGAAAGTGAAACCATGATGCTGTCGGCGCTGGCGTCAGGGTTGGCCGTGCTGACCGATGAGGAAAAATACGCTGGCGTTGTGGTGGTCGATATTGGAGGAGGTACTACCGAGCTGGCCATTTATTACCGCAACGTTCTGCGGCACGTAGCGGTATTTCCGTGGGCAGGCAACAGCCTCACGGCCGACATTCAGGCGGGTTGCAAGGTATTACCCACTCAGGCCGAGCAGCTGAAACGCCGATTTGGCAGTGCCAGCCCGAACGAGTTTAATCTTAACGAGGTGGTGGCGGTACCTGGCCTGAGTAATCGCAAGCCAAAAGACGTTTTGCTGAAAAACGTAGCGGTCATCATGGAGGATCGTCTGCGCGAAATTGCCGCGCTGGTGCAGGTCGAGATCATAAAGTCCGGTTATGACGGCAAACTGCTGGGGGGCATTGTACTCACGGGAGGAACGGCTATGACGCCGGGCATCGAACACGTCTTTAGCCGGGTAACGGGCATTGAAGAAGTCCGGGTTGGTTACCCCGAGCACCTCGAACCCAATGGACGGGCCGACTTAGTGGGCGAACCCGCCTTTGCCACAGCCGTCGGTCTGGTCTGGGCAGGCTACAAAACTATTGACCACCGTATTCCGTTCATTAGCGATCCGAGTCGGGCTGTACAAACCAGCGAGGAATCGATGACGCCCCGACCTGCCACAAATTACACACCTGCCACACCACCCACGCGGGAGAAGGAAAAAACGGAAAAACCCGTCGTAAGTGAGCCTGAGGAGACGGGTTTGCTGGGCTGGCTTCGTAAGTTGACCCGACCCATTCGCGGG
>Ga0209512_1001418_pt1 | contig 29629 bp, 24 predicted proteins | sample frozenSSSSmetaG_FD_184142 | JGI IMG/M metagenome (GOLD analysis project Ga0209512, IMG submission 184142) | Glacier valley bacterial and archeal communities from Borup Fiord, Nunavut, Canada, to study Microbial Dark Matter (Phase II) -... | ecosystem: Environmental > Aquatic > Freshwater > Ice >...
TCCAGTCGTTAGTCAATGTATGAAGCACCTAGTTGGTCCACCACCAGACTCAGACCAGACCCCTTTTATGCTACCATTGTGAGAACCGTACCTCGAACCACCAGTGTTGTACTGGCCGGGTGTTACAATATGAGAACAACGAAGATTAAGAAGATGATTTTCATAACGTAGATGATGGACAAGAAGCTAAGAATCAGCTTGTTTAAGAAAACGAGAACTAACTTGTTAATGTCAATATAAGAAAAAGAGGACAGTCCCCCTATTTTGAGCTAAAGATCCTAAAAGGCTCACGCATTTGAAAGCCTTTAAGAAAAGCTTAAGAATCCTCTTAATTCAACACTACAAATATATAGGAAGATGAAGACTATCTTTCGTTTTATGCAGCAAACGATATCCTAATTAACGCTTAGCAGGCTCTGTCTGTTCTAGACTGGAAAGCAGCAATGGAGCAGGAGATGCACTTAATTTGTGAGAACTCTACTTAAGAGCTAGTCCACGACGAAGGTTAGAGGACTGTAGGAAATAGATGGGTATTTACATAAAAGAAGAACGGTCTATTTAAAGCTCGTCTCGTGGCGAAGGGATATACTTAACAAAAAGGCTACGATTACGAGGAGACTTTTGCTCCTATAGCGAAGATACAGACGTTCCGAATTCTGTCTCTTGCCCTACGAATGGGCTAGGAGATTCATTAAATGGATGTAGTGACGGCTTTTCTTAACGGAGTCCTTAAAGAAGAAGTCTATATGGAATTGCTAGAGGGATATGAGAAAAGGGGCTAGATTGTAAGACTCTTATAGAGCCTTTACAGTCTAAAGCAGTCCATACGAAGCTAGTATTCAGAATTGAATAGCTTTCTCACCTTAATTAGATTTATTCGCTCTCTTGCAGACGAAGCTCTTTATATAAGAAAGGATATTTGGATTCTAGTCTACGTATGTCACGAATATCGAAGGTTGAGAGCTTTGCTTTAGGCGTTGCTCTTACTGTAGATGATTCACGTGTACTGTTTCGCTAGCTGGCTGCGCGCTTGTGCGCTTAGAGTCCTACACTGTATATATAGATCTTTCCTTTCCTTCACTTTTCCTCTTTTCCTTCTTCTCTCTTTAGATTGAATCTAGCACTTTAGATTCGCATGACCTGCTCTGCGTGACTGTGACAACGTAGACGATTTGTTCATCACTAGGCTGTCTCGACACATTCTAGAGATCAAAAGCTAGCTCTTAGGACGGTTTAAGATAAAGGATCTAGGCATCCTCTCTATGTTCCTTAGGATGGAAGTTATATAGAGAAAAGACTCCGTTTTCTTGTCTTAATCCTAATACCTCTAACGAATCCTCAAAGACTTTTGCATGTCTAAATGCAATCTAGTTAGAACTCCGTTTCCACACGGCATATAGCTCTTGCCTTTACCTGTCGACGATGACAATAGGCTAATTGGCATTTAGGATCATGAGGACTATCGTAAGCTTATTAGATCTTTGCTATATGCATCCACACATACACGACTAGATATTGCTTTTGCAATTAGAGTACTCTCTCGACATTTGCATGCACTAGGATCTTAACATTAGCAGGCTGCAAAGCACCTGCTTCGCTATATCAAAGGCACTATTAACTATGGACTACGATATACGAATGTGAATACAGATGATGCAGATGATGATCTCTTCCTGCATTACGACGCAGACTACGCTAGATCGGAGACTCGCAAATCAACAACTAGATACATCACAATCGCGGCTAGTGCAGCTGTTACCTAGGCCTCTGTTCTTTAGAAGACTGTCGCCTAAAGTACTATGGAGGCCGAGTATGTTGCTCTAGCCGAGGCTGTTAAAGAAGCTCTCTAGATCTTAAAGCTTTCTAGAGAGCTAACGGCTGTTCAAGGGGCTGCATTGCTAGGCCTACTAACGAGTCCACTAATCGTTGTCTGCTTAGACAACGAAGCTGCTCTTATTTTAGCTAAGAATCCTGAACGACACTAGAAGGTAAAGCATATTGATATCAAATACCACTTCATACGAGACGAATACGAAGCTAGCCGTATACAACTGCAAAGAGTTGCAACAGGTGAGAATAGGGCTGATATTCTCACTAAACCACTCTTAAAACAGATGCACCAACTTGCGTGCAAGAAACTTAGATTAGGGGACCCATGAGCCCCCTATTTTATCTACTCTATTATCTACTTTAGTTTTACTGTCGACTTTTCTATCTACTCTGTGGGCATCACCAGATCACGGTTTTGGCGATGCGGGGGAGTGTTGGATAGAGAGGTTTGGTGCCTGTATGTAGGCACCCGGGGATTCTCACTTTGGAGAATCTTCATGTTATGCATGGATGATTCCATGCATCTTTCCATAGGCTCTTTGAGCCTTTGTCACGGCCACCTATATCAAGAGAGGGATGGTCCATATCATAGATAGTTAATTAATCACTTTTCATTCATCTATTCTACTGTGCTGCTCTACTTTTGACAATTACTTCAACAAGAACAAGAACAGTATTTTCCTTCTTTCAAAGCAAATTAGTGAGGAAGCTTTGAATGTCCTCTACGGTGATAATATCTTCAAACTTAATCTCAACGGACAAGGCGAATATTATCTGATGAAGAACTTCACCAAGGCGAACAGACACAGAATGCGATATTTGGCGCTTATCGCACAGCCTAGTGGTACTTCCTACACGCCAGGGGAGATGCCAGATAATGCATTGTGGTGTTCCATTATCCCACAATTGAAGGGATTACGGATCGTGGCAGAGCAGCCCTTAGAAGCTGGAGGTTATTACAACGCGCCCACGCTTGAGCAGGATATGGATTGTTGGGTGAAATGGATTAGACCTTTTCTGCAATGCTTTGGTCAACATTTGTCGAGAGAAACTATTGTCCAAGTTGACTATGATGGCCGGGTAGAGACAGGGGAACTTGTTAAAGAATGCCTGCCGGATGGCTATCGAAAGGTACGATGTCGTTATTTTGGCAATTTGATCTTCAAAAGGGGGGAGTTCTCCTGGGAGTCAGGATATTGGCACGATGACAGCCCAATTAACTCACGCGATGCTGATGGTTACTGGGATTCAGATTAATTGTACATTATTTAGTGGGCCGTTTTTATTCTCAACCTCTGCTTTACATTATCGTCTGTCTATCTCTTCAACTTGTGGCGGGTCTGCGCTATGTCTATTGTCATTTGCTGCTCGTCCATAAGCCCATACCGGCCTTAATGGCTTAACCACGAGGCTAAGTTCGATGCATTTATGCAATGGTCTAACCACCAAACAGCTTCTGCAGTTCAGGAAGATGGCTCCTCACTCATCAACAGCGCACCATACGCGATTCAACTTGTGAGGCAGACCACTACGGGCCGTAGGAGTTGATTAGATACTTTGTGTCTGCTAGTAACGGCTTCGCGGAAGCTACTGAGGACGACCTCCTCAATTCGAACTTTGATAAAGTGAACTCGTATTTGATTAACAGTCCCTAGGTTAGAGATCCGTGCTAACTATTAAACGCATGTAGGTATAAGAACTTCAGGTGCGAAAAGCACAACAATTCTTCGAAGTCAACTCGTATCAGAAGATATCCTACTAATGCGCACCATTGGCAGGCTACACTCGCACGACCGTCACGAGATATTGACCTTGCACACCAACGGAAGCAGGATGCCATAGGGGAGCTCCTACCCTCATGCATCTAAGCCATTTCCCTCCCGTGAGCCATTTTCTCACGGGATATCTAGACTTAGAATCCAAACAGAGGATCACTACCAACGTCACACTATGAGCATTCTGTTGGTCTGCAATATCATGTGCTGCCGCACTGCACTTTACTTCGCAGGTTAGGAATAGGAAGTACATGTAGTACGTGGCCATGAAGAAAGAATTCGTCGGCTTAGTCCCCTTCCTTGTAGAAGGGGCTCCCTAGGACCGTCCCAGTCTGTAAGCTCGTCAACGAAAGGTTCAAGCCCTTTGAGCTGATCTTCTGTGAACGCCTCCCGCTTGAATCCTACAGAATCGTCGGGTTGTGGCTGGGTCTCAGTAATAGAGATGGAATTGTTCCATCCTTCATTAGTACTCTCAATCAAGTACACTACTATATAAAATGCCTCTTCCTTGAGAAAATCAACTTCAAATGGCTGATCCGGCTTATAAGCGGGGTATCTCACGTGACTCTCCTGCACCTTGGAATCACTCATTATGAGTCATGTTGTCTCTTGATCAGTCACTTTTTAAATGGCTGAATATTTTGAATTGGCCACAGTTTATCCGAATGAGCCATTCTTGGCGTCGTCCATTGGCTAATGAGAGGTCTGCATGTGAGGTTGGGGAGAGGGCTGAGGATCCATACATCTAGCGAGCAGAGCTGTGGATGATGCTACACGCGACTTCCAACGAAGCAACCATGGCTATAAATCCGCAGTGATTTCCTAGATATAATCTTTCAATTCATCTGAGTCTAGATAATCCTCAAGAGCCTAGACAGCTTTCTTTCTAGGACAGACTTACTCTCCTCGAGAAAAGCACTCAAGACATACCTTTGATGCCACTACTGAACCAGACGTCTGATCAACTCACCCAACATACTATGGACCCTCAACCATATCTTCCGCCTGCTGGGCTACACGACATTCCGGTCGATCAGCTCGATCTACGCCCAGATTCCGAAATTGACCACGACATCCTCCATCCCAAACCCGTTACAGACGAGAAGAACATCTGGTTCTTCTGGCACACGGGCTACAAGCACATGCATCCCTACACAAAGCGCAATGTGCGCGGCTGGCACCGCCGATTCTCACGACAGGGCTGGACCGTTCGTGTCCTCGACCGACAGCCCGACTCCCCCCTCAATGTCTCGCAGTACCTCGACGTGACCGATCCAGCTCTCTTCCCCACGGCCTTCACAGACAACACGCTGTGCGGCAGCTACGCGCTCCAGCATACCTCCGACCTCGTGCGGTTCCCTCTCCTGCTGAAGTACGGCGGTGTCTACTCCGACGTCGGGATGATCCAGATTGGAGACCTGGATCGTCTCTAGCACGAGACCGTCGCGAACCCGGCTTCCCCCTACGAGGTCCTCTCGTATAATTGTGAAGGAGTTCAGATGCTCAGTTTGGCTAACTACTTCCTCGCCGCGCGTCGGAACAATCCTTTTTTTCAGCGATGCCACCGACTGCTGTTGAAATTATGGGACGGGAGGTCGAGCACAGAGGGAATGTGCCACTATCCGCTACTGAAGGGGGTCCCGCTCATGACGCCCTCCACGACGTTCGAGGAGGATGGAAAAACATTCAGCGCGGAAGAGGTCGGCGAGATGTTGACGGATTATATCATTCAGGGCCAGGTGATCTCGATGGTGATGGGTCTGGTGGATGAAGAAGGAGGCTGGAATGGACCGGAGTATGTGGCGAAGCACATCTATGGGATCGACTACATGGTTGGATCGCAGCTCATCAACGAATTGACGATGTGGAATGGACCGCGGGCGTTCGAGCTGATGTCGCTGTCGCTACCGAAGGAGGGAGAAGACGAAACCGCGGATCAGAAACAGGCGAGGGAGATCGTGGAGGGCTGTCTGTCAAGGAGTTATGGGTTCAAGTTGGCCCACGGGCTGATCTTGAAGGTCTTTGGGGAAACTCTGGGGTCACTGTGGAGGAAGCACGAGGGGTCTGATAATGTGCCGAATACCTATGCGCATTGGCTGCGGTACGGAGTGGTGCATTGGAGTCAGGATGAGCTACCGTCACCCAAACCGTTCAAGGTTTTGGAGCCATACAAGAAAGGACCATTATTGAAAGAATGCTAGAGAGCCCATGTTTGTACAGATAAAGGAAAACAAACAGAGAACCTCAAAAGACGCAAGGCTACGTGACGGGAATGGAACAACCAATTAATCCCGTCTGAATTGGGAAGCTCACTTAGTTTGGGCAAATACGCACAAAATGATGACTAATATCCCCCCCAGTGTGGCGGAACAGCCCGTGTCCAGGAACAAGTCCAAGGTACTTTGACTTCTGAGCGATAGTCCTCACATGGCAATCAAGTCTTGGATCGGCTTTCTTCGACACGGAGGTACATACATCAGTAGTAGATATCAGCGATAGAACGAAAGCGCAGAGTTTCACATCGCAGTATCTTGAGACAATGAAACACGGTGGTGTTCGATTCTTCATATTTGCGGTTCAAAAGAGCGTCGTCGGCGCGATATATCCTCTAAGTAAGGCATGTTGAAATGCTTTACCAAGGTGTTTTGTGCTTTCCGTGACTGTTGAAGCCAGGAACACAGATAATCAAATACAGCCAGTATTCCCAGAATCAATTTGACCCCCGATTTCACACATTTCCTTAGTAATCGTCTCCTCGGGAGATCACCTCCTTGCAATTGGGCCGAAGCAGAACGGTCTATTTAGAAGATTGCGTCAGCACATTCCGCGGTCTTCAACTCCTGGACCATACTCACATGCTCAAACTGTGCGACATAAGAGCCAGGAACATCAACTAGTGGTTCATAGGACTCAACAATGCCATTCGAGACGAGCGATCTCATGCCGAGGTGGTAATTCTTCACTTCAAGCCGCTCAAGGTAACTCCTGGAGAAGCACAGAGTTCCGAAGTTCAGATCGATTGTCTTCAGCAGCGACCTGGCGGAGGCATGATGAAGACCAGCAGCGCTGGCATGCTCATTGCGCCCGTAGCCGTAAATTCCTACGTCGTCTCTGACATAAGCTTTGCCAGTGCTACCGAAGGTTTCGATGGCGAACACATCGCCTTCTTCCATGCGTTGGGTGGTTCGGCTCTTGACAAAGGGGACTTGTTTGTCGCCATGGATCTTGTAGCGCAGGATGTTATGGCCAGTGATGTTCCGAATCGCTTTGACAGGGATGATCTTTCCGTTGAGCTCGACTTCATAGCTCTCCATTACTTCTTGGATTGCCTCACTGATATGATCCATCCGGGCATCGATGCCAGCTTCCTGGGCATTTATTTAGCTTTGCAGACGCCATGCAGGGCAGATTCGCTTACCTTGAGCCCAGTATTGGTGGCTGCCTTGACACCCGCGAGCAGATTATCGTAGGCCGGATTGAAAGCCACGGTAAAGGCGCTATCGACAATCCTGCCGCTAACATGCACTCCGAAATCCACTTTCAGGACATCGTCGTACTGGAGGATAACCTCCTTGGCTCCAGGATTGGGAGTCCAGTGAGCAGCTATGTTGTTCAAGCAGAGCCCAGTTGGAAATCCCATGCCGGCTTTGAGAGAGTCTCCGGTCTCAAGACCTTGGTGGTCGGTCAGTGCCCGAACGCCATCCTCAATCTCTTGGGCAAGCTGGCTCATGGAAACGCCGGGCTTTGCGATCGTCTGCACATACTGGCGGACCTGGCGATGGACTTCGGCAGCTTTGCGATAGTCATTCAGGAACTCATCATCCATGTTGTCCACGATGGATAGGTGACGAAGTTCTTCAGCCGTGGTGGGCCGAAGATTGTCAGTGCCGGTGACATATTCGACAATCTCGCCCTCTGGGTATCGCTGATCGTGAACGAGGTTGGCGAGTGCAACCCTCGGAGGAGTCGTCTGCTGTCCACCCAGTGCCTTTCTTTTCTTCTTCTTGTTACTCTTTCTTTTCATCTTCTTGCCTTCTGGGGTTAGCTTCAAGTGTGTATTAACTTAACTTCAAGTTGGCTTACTATTGTTGGGCTGAGCGCCGGACTTCAGGTCAGCTCTATTCCTGTCGTCGTCCTCGTCCTCCCCGTCTTCGTCTTCGCCTTCGAGTGCACCCGGAAGGAGCCCACTTGCTGCGGCTGGCTTGGGAGGATTGACGGCAGCAATTGCAGCGCCTGCCGAGGACTCTGCTCCAGGTGTGACGTGTCAGAATGGCTTACAACGCAAAGAAAGCAAATACTTGTTTTCCCATACCATTTGGACCTCGACGATGATCATCTGGTGTCTTGGATGCCATGCTCGGCTTCGACTCGTAGGCATAAGGTTGTAGTGATAAGGGTCCTTGGCCTCTTCGGTCGTTGTTGATGCCATCAAAGGTCCGAGAGGAGAGATCGCAAAGGAAGTGAGGTCGCTGGCATGTCTTGGCACACGCTTCACCCTTTTAGGCGATCGGCGCATTGGTAGGACGAACATCAATCATCAATCAACCTCCTATGCTGTGCGAAATTGATTCCTCCTTCGGTTCATCTCTGACCATTATACCGACGGCATCTGGATCCCGGAATCAGACGAACCCCAGCTGATCACACGAGGGAGAGGAATGGTCGTATTCTGGCTGAGGTATCTCATAAACTAGACCTCGTTCGCAACCTTTCGCCTTTACTTCTTCCCGGCGACTTGTAAGAAAAGTTGCTATTTCATCCCTTGAGGCGAAGACATTTTACAACCAAGCCTCCCATTCACCATCGCCATCGGTCTCCGCTATCTCGTCGAAACAGTCATTTCACAGCAGTGTTGAGCCGGCTGAAGGGATCGTTAGGTGAGGATAGAATTAGGGTTAGGGTTGTCGTGGAAGGTGAGAAGTTTCTCTATAGAAGTTTCTCTATAGACATTGCTGAGTTTGTAGAGGTTTAGAGGTTCACGTCCTAGTGTGCCAGACTTTCCTCAGCTCCTCAGCAGATATTGGATTTCAACCATTGCACTCGTGACATGTCACGACTATGAAACAGCATCTTTGGTTTTGGACTTTTAGTGGGAACTGGAATTCCCCGCGACCATGCAACAGCGCAATTTATCCAAAGACTTATCTGTGAACGAAAGCAATACCCGAATGCTAGAGTCTGGAAATCGACGTTCGTTCGCTTGAAATGAAAGATGATGAGCCATCACCTCAGCGATCGCTATAGAGCGACTATGGACCTCATCTGACTGTGTTGAAGAGATGGGCACAATACCTCGTATCTCTCACGCTCGGGGAACGGGACCCGTCATCGGCGCCCTCTCTGTCAGGTCGGCAAACGCCCCGATTGGTTCCTCGCAGTCTCTTGCATTTCCGGCATAGGATTCATATTCCAATAGAGCTTGACGAGGTCGAAAAACGAAGTTCGATTGATCCTGATTTTCACGAGAAGTTGTTTGAAATTTTAATTGAGCCCCAGCGAAATCTTACCTCGCCTGCTTGCACCGATTTTCGAAGGACCCGGAACACAAAACGTGAAAATTTAAGCGGATACCATTCGGAAAGAAAGGATGAAAACAGATCAGGACCTCTTTGGCAAAGTAAATACGTATTCCGTTAACGGATCTCAGACGAACAGCTGAAATTCGCAAGAATACTTAGTGACACATTTCGCAGACGGTCTTCGTAACCGGTGGCTCTGGCGGATTAGGAAAAGCGATTTCCAACGCACTTGCTGCGCGTGGTTCGTGAACCCTTCAAGCTGGAAATACCGAGATTTTCACTGATCTCAAGTGAAGGTGCACATGTCACGATATTCTCGCGACGACCCGGTCCTCTGGAAGATGCGAAGAAAGAGATAATTGAGAATTGTGTGGATGCTAGTCGGCAAGGAATAAATGCAGTGACTGTTGATATGGCTGATGCCACTGCAGTATGTTCTCCCCTACAATTCCAGGAAAAACAGAAATTGAGGAAGAAGAGGAGCATGCAAACGATCTTCGTTAACAGATAAACAGGTTTCAGAAGCATTCAAATCCCAACCTCGAATAGCAGATTTCTTATATTGTTCCGCGGGTGGAAACCATGCCGAGAACGGGTTTTTCGTCGATCTCAAAGCTACGCAGCTAGATTCTTGTATGAAGAATAATTATTATTCTACTGCTTATGCTGCGAAGGCCATGTTGGATATTTGGATTGAGAATGACAAGAAATCTACTGGCATCGATATCCCAAAACGAACCACTGGACCCAACGCCAGGAAGATTGTTTTCATAAATAGTGCGGCGGCGTTCTTGGGGTTACCTGGGAGCGTTGCTTATACCCGTAAGCTCATCATTCGTATATCTTTCTTTGTGTTTGCTTTTCTTACTAACATCATCCCATTCAAAGCCGCCAAAAGCGCAGTCCGAGCCCTAGCAGACACCCTCCGCTTCGAGGTCCTCCGCCACAACTCCCCCAATACCACCTACACCATCCACATCGCCTTCCCAGCCGACTTCATCTCCCCTGGATTCGTCCTCGAGCAAGACACCAAACCCGACCTTACCAAACGTATACAAGGAACCAACGTTGCCACTTTCTCAGACCTAGAGAAGAAATTCCCTTCCTCTGAAAAAGTGGCTCTTGGGATTATTGCGCGGGTAGACAAAGGTGATTTTATTATTTGCGAGGATTCGTTGGCGGCGAGTTTGTTGTTTACGAATATGATTGGGTTGAGTCCGAAGAGGGGACTCGGGATCGTGGATTCGTTGATGAGTGTTGTGGTGGGGTGGTTCGTTGTGCCGGTTTTGAGGAGGAGGTGGGAGGGGATGTGTAGGGAGGATGGTGGCGGTAAGTGATGAGACCGGGAGATTCAAAGGATGATACGTGTATTGATTTTGAAATTCGTTCCGTCATTCTGATAGTAGACATCAATCGACTTGGTCGTTCTTCAGCGACTGCTGCATGCGATGGAATTATCCTCCTTTCTCTGAGGATCGACATCTTTCTCAATCCTGAGGAGAGCATTGGGAAGAACATTGTCATTGCCAGAGCGACAAGTAATGATGAAGTGAAGCTCAGCAAGATCTTACATCCACCTCGCTTAAAGTGAATTCAAGTTTTGTCAAGTTCTAAATTATTCTGAAGGTTCAGTGTCCTTAAGAACGTCAACAAATGTGCTAGCACTGGCTGACTCAGCACGGTACTTCGTACTCTTTGTGGGGGCAGACTATTGCGAGAATTTCCTGCCAGCGAATTCTGTGGCAAAGCTCTGCAGGTATTGTGGTTTTCGTTTGAGATCAGGAAGCAGGTATATATTTAGATGCTTACGTTGCATCTTCATCCGACATAGACAGAAGTAGTTGCTCTACAGCCGGCCAAACTCGTTTCCGCAGAGTATACAAACACCACCAATTGCCGGCAGCATCTTTTCCAATCACCACGCCAGTATTTCGCGTTGCATAGGCTTTGGTCCCAGTAACATTGATATAAGATGGTCTGCCCAGCTGATTGCTTCGTTCGTCCAGTGGCATTCCTTCTCTTTGGACTGCGGCGGAGAAATCAACTTCGAAAAGTTTCGCTTTGAGCCAATTTGACATCATTATCATGTACATACTAGGATTTCCGAATAAGGCTGGATGATGCGCGTTGTCGAGAGTATTTCTCTGGATGGCGTCCAGTGCTTGGAGTTGTTCTGGGTTCCGTTGTTGTATGAGAGACTTGCGGATTTCAGATGCGGTGAAGCTTAGAGGTTCTTCGAGAACCTGGCGAACGGAAAGGAATGTTAGGGTTGCGAATACGGCATTGGTTACCAATGCGGATGTAGCAGATGGTATGTGACCAAGCTCTGCTAAAATCGATCGGCAACAGTATGTATTCCGCATGTTAATCGTCCGGCTGGGGGAGGGTTTTTGAGCTCGGAGAACGACTCGCGTCCACCAGGCAAACAAAATATCACTCTCGCTAACGAAAGGGGGGTTGTCTCTGTCGCCGGTGTTCTGCGATGCAAGCTCTCCCATAGCCTTGTCTCGCATCCGTTGCAGGTATTTTGCGGGCAAGAAAATGACCCTTTCCTCCTCCCGGCGCTGCCAGAACAGCTCAACTGTAAAGATATAGCGCAATCCAAACAACAACCATGTTAAGCCTATGAGCAGCGTGTCTGCAAAGACATATGTTTGCAGCGGTTTAATCTTCGTCTCGCTGAGGCCGGCCAATGGATCGTGAGCAAATCCCACAAAAGGCTTCACTTCATCTTCTTGTCCGCGAAGCACTGCAGTCCAGGCGTCCAGGATGGCATTAAGGCCCATCATGTCCATCAAGCTATGAAGGAAAGAAACGGTAATGAGTGTTGCATCCTGGAAGATGATGATTCGAATCGCCAGCTGGGGACTGTCTGAACAAAGCCATCCTTCCAAGCGATCGGGGAAATCTGGAGTCCGGACAAAGGATCTGAACTCTGGTGTAGCTGTATATTCAATGCCAAAGAAGGACGGGCGACCCGCGCCGTGAAGGTGGTGAGGTTGAGCTAAGCGCGATGCTTGTGGATGGTCGGCAATCTTCGTGTCATATGTGACCGTGGAGTATGCAAAGCCAGGCCGCTTGTCGTCGAAACCTTGTGGGACATGGTATTCTAATCCCCCATTTGCATTCCTGCAGATCCGAGCACCGAGTTTCCGCCAGTCTCCAATTTCTAATAAGCGGAATAGGGCACGCCGAAGCTTTTCATGGTCCAGGACGTCGTCGAAGCGGAAAGTGATATCAAAGGAGAGGCCTCGCGTATGGTGATCGTCATCCCAGTAATGGAAAGGAATGATTGTATCAGTTGGCACGGTGACGGCCGGTGAAGGGGCAGGCCCCCACCCAAAAAAACGCATTGCAAGTTTTGCACTTCCAATGGAGCTGGATCGACGACGAAGATTACACCTTTGATGCTGAAGACACAGTCTGGTCGTAGTCCAGAGTTTTGCGTCTTCGCAAATCATCCCATTCATCCCATCCCATCCCACCTGCCTTACAGACTTACAGTTAACAAACACACCGGCCCTAAGCCTCGCGGGTCGGAACCCGCGATAACACACGGACCGGCCCGAACCCGCGGGTCGGAACCCGCTGACCGTTGCGCCTATTTATACGGCACGTGACTCTCAGACGCGCCGTTACTAAAAATAAACCACTACCACTACAATCTACTCGCTACACTCGAGGAAAACAAAACAACATTTTCGACGACTACGAACACTACAAACAAGGTCTTTATAGCCTATCTTTATAGTCTACCCTACTCTTATAGCATTCGGCAAGAATCAGAGCGCACCGAACGCAGCCTTCACGTCAGTGGCCCACCGCCTGCCTCACTCACGTGCCCCCTGAAATCTGAAATCTGAAATCTGAATGCTGCAAACGGTCAACCTAGAACCACTGGGCGGTGCACATCCTATCTCAGCAAGCTACAACTCGACTTGCATGTCTGCGAGAGCATCTATTGCTCAGCTTGAGCCCTAACTCGACGTGGCCTGACAGTTAAAACTACTCTACCAAGCATGGCCCAACCCGAGTCCAACACCAGAACCAGTGCTGAGATCTCCGCATCCGCTGTTCGAGAAGAAACAGATCCGGAACCAAAATCAGAGAAGACAGGAAATACAGAGACAGAGATAGGAGGGGCAGAAATTCTCGCAGAGAGAAATGGTGTGGACGATGTCGAGCCAACGCCAAAGAAGTCACTGGCCTTTAAACTCGCCTTCATAGGTCTTGCTTCCAGCGCTTTTGTTTTCCACCTGGATGCAACTGCCCTCGGTATCGCCCTTCCAGTGAGCAACAACAAACTTTCGCTCTCCCTCAAACTCCATCTCTTCCCGAACACCCCGAAGACTAACATCTACGATAGACCATAGCTGGTGAACTAGATGGCCAGAGTTTAGAGTCCTTCTGGGCGAACTTGTCCTACACCCTATGTGGTCTTGTCATGCAACCGGTTTGGGCGAGTATTTCCAACGCATTTGGTCGAAAACCGCCTCTCTATGTATGCATGGCATTATTCTTCATTGGATCCATCGTTTTCGCCCTTGCCAAAAACATGAACACCATTATTATTGGCCGAGTACTTCAAGGCTTCGGTGGTGGAGGAATTGACGTCCTTGTGGAGGTTATTCTCACAGATATGACGACGCTGCAGGAACGCGCGAAATATATGGGCTTGATGGCCATTCCAACGGCCATTGGCAATATAATGGGACCCATTGTTGCTGCACTATTCGCTACTTATGCTAGCTGGAGGTGGATTGGATGGGTAAACTTGCCGCTGCTAGGAATCGGTATACCTTTGGTGTTCTTCTTCCTCAAGTTACGACCAGTCCAACTCGATGCATCGCTTGCTACTAACTTGAACCGCCTCGATTGGATTGGTATGATGCTGGTCGTCGTCGGTATCACGATTTTTGTTTTACCCCTTAGTTGGGCAGGCTCTTTATTTCCATGGGCCTCATGGCAGACTCTCCTTCCAATGCTCTTAGGGGTTGCGGTGCTTGTCATATTTGCTTTCTACGAAGCGAAACCCGCAGCACCTATCGCTCCTCATCGACTCTTCCGCTCGAAGACTGCAAATATGACATTGGCAGGAGGCTTCATACATGGCGCGATACTGGTCTCGCTTTTACAATATTTACCCTTGCTTTACCAAGCTGTACAACTCGAAACTGCAATCTCATCGGCCGTCTCCCTGATGCCCACCGTCATTACCAGTGTGGCATTTGCAGCTGCCGCAATGATGATGGTTCCGTTATTTGGAGGATATGTATGGATTTTACGACTTGCATGGATCATACTAACGCTGGGAACCGGCTTGCTAGCCCTATTCGACGTAGGATCATCGTCATCGATGCGTCTTGGACTTCCGATCCTATGGGGAGTGGGCGTCGCCTTACTCCGTCTCAATCTTCTTCCTATGCAAGCGAGCGTCAAAAATATCGACGACACAGGCCTAGCGATCGGACAACTTCTCACTATTCGCATGTTCGGAGGTCTCGTAGGCCTCACTATCGCTTCAACAATTTTCAACTCTGTCTTCGCTACATCCATCTCCTCTTCTGCAGTCCAACTTACAGGTCCTCTGGCACCTCTCAGCGACGCTTCCAATGCTGTTGCCTTTATTGAAAAGCTGAGATCACTAGACGTTCCTCCTGAAACACTTGATCCGGTTTTGAGGGTTTATCTGAAGTGCTTCCAGACGATCTTTTATACAATGACGGGGCTTGGTGGACTGGGCTTGGTGACTTCGATGTTTGTAGATGAGATTGAGCTGAGTGGGAAGAATCTTGGGAGTCAGCGCTTTGAGGAATAATCAGTAATGGGTAATCGTTGGGTTCGACGAACTGTACTTGGGTACAGTTGGTCTAAGCAAGATGGGACACTTACCGTTTGTACAGTAAATCCTATAGTATTGTATTAATGAAAATAAAAATGGAAAGCTCTTAATTAAATAAATCTAGGTTATTGCAATAATCTGTCCTTTTCTAATTATTCAAGTAGCCTGTACAGAGTAGCTATATTCAAACTCTCAAATCTTTTCATATTCAATTGTATCCCATTGTTTGGGCTGGTCAATAACCTCCTGCAAAGCCTCCATAGCACCCTGAAGATCATCCAATCCCAAATGCAATGCCACTTCAATATAATCCTTCGTCCACAATCCTGGCGAGCCCCGAGGGTACTGTGATCTAAACCCCACGAAGCGCTGCGCACGCTTCGACAACTTCTTCACCGTTTCCAACTTGATTATGAAGGGATGTGCTTCAGCTGGAGTCAAGAAACTCGGGATGACGGTAAGCTGTATACATTTCCTCTCCATCTCGGTTTTGTTCTCGCCCATCGCATGGATAACCTTCCCGCCGATAAGTAGACAGTCTCCTGCCTTCATCTCGGCTGGGATCGTCTGCTCCATGTTACCGCGTTGGTCAAAGGTCCATTTGTTGCTCCCCGGGATGATGCGCGTTGCGCCGTTGTCAGCCGTGAAGTCCGAAAAGGCGAAGAGGAAGTTGATCTGTGGTTCTGTGCCCTCGGGTCCGAGCTGGGCGTATGGTGGATAGGATGTCAGATCGCGATGCAAGACTTGCGCTGGCTGCGGTCCTGCAGCATTGAGTGTTGTGGCCGCAGAGAGCCAGTAGTCTCCATTATGCCCGCCTTCGCTGTAGCACCGCTTGCAGATGGCGTGGATAAAGTCATTTTCGAGAATTCGCTCTCGGAAGGTGGCGCTGTGGTTGATGAGATCGCCTCCACGCTTGGTTTTGGTGCCGTGGAAGGCTGCGAGGTCAGGATGTGGGATCAATGAGCCTCGTTGGACTGAGTCGAGGCGTGACTCAAGTTCTGTGGTTATCTGATTCGCTTCCGAGGTGGTGAGGATGTTCTTCAGGATGATGCCGCCGCTTTCCTTCCAGTGCTTGAAAACTTCGTCCAATGGAGTGTTAACTGTCACTTCCGTAAGCTTGAGTCCATTGGGGACGGCGACTTGAGGGGTATCTGTTGGGATTCGCCACATTTTGAGTTATTGGAGAAGGTCCGAAGGATGTATTGACAGCAGAGATAGATGGAGTTGTCAAGACGACTTCGATATCCAAGTTGCTTCAATGTAAGTTCGTGAGTAGAAAGTTCTATAATCTCATTAGTTATGTATATTCTTAATAACTCTCCATAATTGAGCTTTTAGTTTGGAGACCTAAGTCGTAAGACTCAGATCCCGTCCTCCGTTGCCTCCGGATTCGCGGATTCCGATCGCCTGTTTGATGCATGCAGCAGTGCAACACGCTCAGTTCATTCTACTGACAATTTCGCATGATTCAAATGAGCCTACGTCTCTTGAGTGCATCCCTATTAGAATTGGGTATGTATGGAACGAAAAGAGAACAGGAGTTGTGGGAAGCTATATCAAGGAGGTGAGGCACGTGACCTCCAAGACTTCTCCTGTCCACCCTCTAGACTTCAACTCCCATCGATAAAAGCTTCTCAGAAGAGCAACAATCACTCAAAACATCAAGTAGTAGCCAAAAAAAAAACATCCAAGTGGTGAAACCCTGACATGTGCATCCATCCTATTCATCGTCCACGTCCTATCTGAAGTGCGGACAAGCTTCCAAACTTCTAGCCCCTCAACTTTATGTCTGCCATCCAGCTCGAAGCAAAATTTCCTGCAAATAGTCCTAGAAGGAAAAAAGACAATGAAGTGTGTAACTACTGTCTACTTCGACCACTGGATGATGAGCGAGCGCTGCTTGCAATAGGGGCTCGGTGCCAACACTTCATTATTGTTGCCAGGTGCAGAGTCCGCCAGCTGAATTTGGGCGTGTAGAGCTGAGCTCTCTAAACCTCGAAGCCGCAGGTGCTTTTCAACATAAAAATGGGAGTTTTTGGTCAGTTTTCGGTAACTGCAAAAGAGGGGTAAATAAAACAGAGAATACAGAAGCACTCTTATTGTTCGCTGACATCTACTTTTATTTCATTTTACAACACAAAAAAAAACCATCGAACATTCCTATTTTCTAAATCCAATCCGAAAGAAGTGTCCACCAAGCTTAATTGCTTAGCTTTCCTTATTTTCTGTCGCGATCCTATATAACTCATTTGCCGCATATTGACCGAGAATATCAAGAGATCCAATACTCATCATCTCCAGCATAGGAAGATCGAAAGAAAAAATCTGCTTGATCCAAGCACGCAATTCGAGAGCCACCAACGAGTCAAGGCCGAGATCGAGCAACGGCCAGCTTGTATTAAGTTCCTGCTGGGGCTTGAGTAATAGATCGAAGAGTTTCTTGCCAATTTCGACCGCAAAGAGCTTCGCTGCTTCTGGAGATTTGAGAATTGAAGGATCCGCTTTAGCACTGCTCAAGTATGACTTCAGAACATCCGTGGAGGCTGCGGTTGTGCCAATCACAGAGTTGTTGTGATATGAGGCCATGCGGCGGTCTTTCTTCCAGATCACGTAATTGCTGGGATCGTTCAATGGAATGAGCAAAGCTAGGCCGACGAGGAAGGTGTTTTTGTGGATGAAATAAGAAGCGTTCTTTGAAGCGACAGCAAGAGCTTTCTCGACAGCTTTACCCGGTTTGTTGTGAACCATCATGGATATTGTCATTGCGTCTATGACCTCCTGCTCCAGGACAGGCTTAAAGCCGTTCCTGGACATTTTGCTCATCATCCCTTGGCGCTCAGAGATCCATCCAACGTCTTCGACGGCTCCCATATCAACCACGGAAGCTGCCAGGCCCAAGCCGTTACGGTATTGGGCGAACGCATCCAGGAAACTGTTTCCACTGGCATAATTGGCTTGGCCCGCTTGTCCAACAATGCCCGATACCGAGCTGAACATCAAAAAGAAATCCAGATCAACTCCTGCAGCCACAGAAGCATGGTGGAGGTTCCATGTTCCCTGGACTTTGGGTGCCGTCGACGCCATCCACTCGTCGAAGCTCATCTTGGTAAAGTTCTCGTTAGCGACCACCATAGACATCTGCACAACACCCTTTAGGGGATATGTCGCCGCGGCAATGGCTCTCTTCACGTCCTCAAGCTTCCTGACATCTCCACTCACGAGCTTGACGGCACAACCCATGCTCTGGAGTTCGCTGACAAAGGCATCATCTTTGGTGGTAAGGCCAGCGCTGCGGGATAGGTAGATAAACTCGCGGGCGCCGTGGTCAACCATCCAGGTGGATACGGCACGACCAATACCTCCAAGACCACCAACCATAAGGTACGAGGCTGATTCGTTAAAAGCGATTGTCAGGGCTCTCTTGGTGGTTTCAAATCCCAGGTCGGTTTCCCCTTCGGCCTGCTTGACCGAAACGCCGACACGGCCGATGTGTTGTCCCTTTTCCATAAATCGAAATGCATCTTGGGTCTGGGCTGCGGAAAAGATTGTCGTGGGTAGAGGGGAGATAAATCCTTTGTTGTAGAATTCCAAGATAGAAAAAATCAAGGCTCTGGCAACATGAATTCTCTTCCAAAGCCCCATCAATGTCTACACAACAATAGCTGCGGTTCGCCAGGAAGGGTTTCATGTTGAGTTTACCACTGCCGATCAAATCTCGTTTTCCGATTTCGAGTAGTGTTCCAAATTCAGCAACGCAGCTCCACGTGGCGTGCAAGAGTTCGCCGGAGAGGGAGTTGAGGATGAAGTCCATGCCACGGCCTCCCGTTTCACGCATGACACCATCCACAAATGTCTTGTCACGAGAGTTGAAGATTCGGTTCCTCGGGATGTGGTAGTTGTCCATCAAATACTTAACCTTCTCTTCGCTGCCAACCGTGACATACACTTCTGCCTCCAGCATCTGGGCGACCTGGATAGCTGCCAGGCCCACTCCACCACACGCGCTGTGTATCAGAACGGACTATGTAGCGCGAATTGATCAGTCTATGTACTTACGTATCACATAATAACATTTGGGTTTTTGTGCCACTTACCTGGCCCTTGGTAACACGTCCGACGTTTACCATGGAGTGAATCGCGGTGAAATACGGTATAAGCATCGTTCCAGCATGATTGAAGCTGAGGCGGTCGGGAATTCGGACGCAAACAGCAGCCAGGGTGATTGTGTAGGTCGAAAAGGCGTCTTTCCTGCAAAAGCAAACGACCCAATCACCTACTTGAAGCTCATTGGGGCTTACGTCTGCTCCCACACGGGTGACGATGCCAGCGGCTTCGATTCCGAATAGACGGACCGGAAGTTCAACAATGCCCAGTGCGACCAAAATATCCTAGATATGTCATGTTAGTAGCATATCACGTAGCCTGGAGAACGTCTTAGCTTGACTTACCCTAAAGTTCAAACCAGCCGAGTACACCTGGATCTCCACTTCGTCGTTTTCGAGGTCCTTTCGTGCATGTCGCGCATAATGCAGACTGTTGATACGTCCCGGCGTACGGACATTTAGTGTGGCCATCTCGTTCGACTCCTCTGAAACCAAGAGCTCATCAGTCAAGATGAAAGGGTGGAAGCGTGCGACTTGGACCCGGGCATTGAAAATGGCCCATTCGAAGTCTGGATTGAGTTCCTCGTCGCCTTGGCGTGTCTGGAACTTGGCAAGAACCTGGAGGACTTGGTCGATGGACTTGGGATTGTCGAAACTGTCGACCTGACAGGTCGCTAAATCGGCCAGCTGCTCTGTACGGATAGTCCTGGAGAGGCCGAGAACTTGTGCATATCGGGGATCACGACAGCCTATGTCGATGAGATGGGTCACCCAGAACATTCCGGCGTCGCGGTCTTGGAGGCTGAGAAGGAAGGCCTTGAATGACAGGAAGTGTGCTTCATCGATGTCGTCGAAGAAGGGCTGCTCTACGTCCAAGAGTGAAATAACATCTTGTCCTGCTGGCGGGACATCGTCTAATTTGCACCTGCTTACCTGGTAGCCCTCCTTTTTGAGCTGGCTCAAGATTTGTGTAACAGCAGGTCCCTCCTCCTCGAAAAGAGCTGTGATCTTCTTCATGGGCGTCTCACTGACCTGGCTTACGACCATGGTGGCCGTAAGTTGATGAGGCTCTTCTGCATCCAGATTCACAGCCTGTATATTGCCAAATCCTGCAGCAGCAAGCTTCGACTCCCACTCTCCTTTGCCAAAGTAGGGCTCCTCTGTTCGCCCGTCGGCAGCACCCGACCACCAAGTGGGTAGGAGCCCGAGCACATAATTGACCCATTTGGACGACGGGCAAAGCTCGTGCAGGAGCAATCGACCACCGGGACGTAGGAGCTTTTTCACGTTGGCCAAGCTTTCCTGGACATTTTTGGTCTCATGAAGAGCATTTACAGCTATAATAAGATCGTACCCGACTTCCTCGAATCCTTGTTCGAAAGGATCCTGGCTTATGTCTAGGCTTGCGAACTCCATGTTTGGGAATAACTTCTCCTGATTTTTCGCCACAACGTAGCCCGGGGCGGTCAAAGTGTACTTGGAGCAGAGAATCTCCCCATCAGGACGTGTCAATTCGTCGAGGATGTCGCGGTCCAACGACACGCCCTTTCCGGTTCCAATCTCTAGGATTCGGAGATTGGGCTTGGAGTGACCCAAACTCCGAATAAACTCCCTTCGGTCTAGCTGTCCAATAAATTCATAGACGTTTGTTAGAGCTCCCTCTGGGAGAGCACTCTCTAGGCTTTCGCCGGACAGGAGCGAATCCATCTTTGTGCAGACTTGCTGAATGACACTGGCGACCGGGGCTGCAGGAGTGCCTGCTAGCCGGCTCATTAGACTGTCGATTAGAGCAGAGCTAGCCTCATTGTCGAGGCCCGTCGAAGTCGAGGGCAATTTAGTGACTGTCGAGGTGGATTGAGAACCGAGCCAAGCTATGTATTTCTGCAGATGGGGCAGAATCGAATCGCTTGTGGATTCCGAAAAGCGCCATTTAGACAATAGCAAGCAGATGTCCCCTAGCTCCTCCAGGAGACGCAAGTTGTCGGTGCGGTTTGCAGGTGCGTGGATGAGCTCCTTCACATCTAAGAAGTCAATGTCGGGTCTCCATTCACACCTCGATGCGGCGTGTGTGTCAGAAACATCCGTTGAACCAGCGCCATCCGCAAGTGACATCCTGATGCCAACGGCTTCAACGACAGTCGTACCCCCGGATGTGCAACGGCCGTCTCCAATAACCGAAAAATTGCTCGACAGCTTTGCGGAAAGACTGGTGATCATATCTGAAGAGCATCTGTAGACGATGACTTGGTCGATGCTGGTTGGGAGCCAGGTTTTGGTTTTGCGTGCGTAGCCATTGACTGCAGCAGCGCCCAGAATCTGCAGAGTTGCATCGAGCACGGTAGGGTGGATGTGGTAATTGGATTCATCTCCCTGCCTTCCATTTATAACATTTCCAACGGCCCGCTGATCTGAAGTAGAAGTCGTTATCGTGTCGAGTGTTTGGAAAGATCCTCCCAGATCCAGGCCACTTTTGCTCATTTTTTCATACCATTTTCTAACGTTAAGCTTCCGGGGAAGGGCATCGGGATCCTGGGCCTGCTCGGGCGTCGATGAAAGAGCGGAGACTTCTCCTGTATAGTGCTTTGTCCAGTTGCGGCCATTGTAAGCTGTAACGGTGAACTCCCACCATGCGCTATTTAGGGAGTTTGTCAGGCGGTGCGGCCGGAACGTGGCCATCATTTCTGTCGGCTTTCCTTCGCTGAGCACCAGAGCCGTGCTGACAATGATATTTCGAACGCTGAATCCCTCTTCGATGTTGGTCAATTGTCTGATGGCCTCGCCTGCCAGGGCAATGTAGCCACAGAATGGGAAGACGATATTTTCCCCGACCTTGTGGTCGCGGATCCAGGGCGCGTTTGTAACGTGGAACAGGTTACGCCACACAGGCTCACTGTCACTGCTCTCAGGCACCTTAGCACCAAGAAGATCATGGTACGGGTATTTGCGGTTGCGCCATTCCTTGCTGAGACGAGATTCGTACCAGTAGCTGCCTTCATGATTCCATGGGTATCTGGGGAGGTCCGGAAGACAGGAACCTGTGGGAAAGAGTGCCTTAAGATCAACATCGACATTGAGTGTATGAAGTGCTCCAATTGCGGTCAAGAAAGATGCAGTGCAGTCTTGGTTGCGCGCCATGGTCGAGACATAAGGAGCAGGAGAAGAAGCCTGAGTGGAGATTTGTCTCAGCGGCCCTGAGAGAGCTCCATGAGGCCCGACCTCGAGGAAGACGGCGTTCTTTCCAACCTCGTGTTTCAAAATGGCCGTGACAGCCTCTTGGAACCGGACTGGTGATTCCAAATTGTCCTGCCAATATTTTGAACCGATTGTGTGCTCTGGACCCAGGACTTTTCCAGCCACACTGGAGAAGAAGAGCGTCGATGGTGCTCTCCCTCTCACTTCCTCGCCGATCAAGGATTGGTAATCCTCTCCTATCTCTTTCATGTGGTACGAATGATAGGCTTTGTCAACCTGGAGCAGTCTTGCCAGCATCTGTGGCTGTGCCTCTTTGATAGCAGCAACAACAGATTTAACTGCATCGACATCTCCTGAGATTGTAACGCTCTTTGGTGAGTTGTCGCAAGCAATCGTGACGTTCGGGACGAGGTATTTTTCAGTTTCTGTCCAACTCATTCCAATAGCCGCCATGGTTCCTGCTCTCTTTTGTCTGCTTGTCACAGCTCCACGATGGTGGGCAGCGGTGATAGCCTCTCTAGCCGTGAGAGCCCCTGAGGCATATGCTGCAGCAATCTCGCCACTAGAATGGCCCACGACGGCATTTGGGACGATTCCTGCGAACTTTAGAGTGTCGACCAGCGCAATCTGAATAGCAGTGCAAAGTGGCTGAGAGAATTCGGCCAAAGACAGACGGCTCTTCTTGCCTGGTTTCTTGAGCTCCTCTTCGATCGAGTACTGAGGCTTCTCCCCGGCAATGGTCTGCAGGTGTTGATCAAGAGACCGGATGCTAGACTTGAAAACTTCATTCGATCGCAGCAACTCTCGTCCCATCTGGGGCCATTGTGCGCCCTGACCAGTGAAAACCATAACAACGCTCGGCGGCTTCGCAGACTTCGAGTTTGCAGGTTGTGAAACACTTTCAACCACGCCGTTATTGACGATAGCAAAAGCTCGGTGCGGCAAATGCTCCCTTCTCCTTGCCAAAGTGTAGGCTAAATCACTGACTTTGTCAGGATTTTTCTCTACCCATGCCTTGTAATTGTCAACCAGCCTTGTGATTGACTTTGACGAGTTGGCCGTGAACAACAGAAGCTGGGGTGTCTCTGGGGTTTCGTAAATAGCAGCCGGTACGTTATAGGTAGCGGAAGATTCCAGAATGACGTGGGCGTTTGCGCCACCGATACCGAATGAATTCACACTGACCCGTTCGAGTCTGTCTTTTGGCCAAGGAATTGGCTCGGTGGGAACCGTAAGCTTACCATCCACGAACGGTATGTTTGGGTTGGGGCTGGTGAACTTGATGTTTGGAGGGATGGTGCGATGTTCGAGTGCTTTCACCATCTTCAAAAGTGACACAAGGCCGGACGCAGCTTCAGTATGTCCGAGATTGGGCTTGACTGATCCTATGTAGACGCCTTTCTCTCCAAAGACCCGGGCAACAGCTCTCGTCTCAATAGGGTCACCAGTCGGCGTGCCTGTCCCGTGGCATTCAACCATTGCGGTTTCCGCGTAGTCAGTGATACCTCCTAGCTCGTATGCTCTCCTCATCAGAGCTTCCTGTGCATCTGTGCTAGGCTGCGATAGTGTTGGAGTCTTTCCGTCAGCGTTGTGGGATGTGGCTCTCACGACAGCTCGGATTGGGTTGCCATCTCTAATGGCGTCAGCCAACGGCTTGATGAAAACCGCAGTAACCGCCTCTCCACGGGCATACCCATTGGCGTCAGCAGAGAAGGTCTTGCACGAGCCGTCGCTGGATAGGACCCCTTGTTCCTGCATCGCCATCGACATTCCTGGTGCGAGTATCAGATTGACACCGCCTACAAGAGCGGATTCACAGTCGCCTCTGCTAATAGCAGCGCAGGCCTCGTTCAGAGCCACCAGTGCGGAAGAACAAGCCGTGCGAATCGTCATGCTGTTCAAGTATGTCAGCAAAGGGATATTTCAATGGTATTACAACAGATGAACATACCTCGGTCCTTGCAGATCAAACTCATAAGAGAGACGATTTGCGACAACGAAGTCTCCGGGGCCAGAGATACGATGTATACCCCATGGCTGGGTCTCCTTACCAAGCATCTCTAGCCAGTCCTCTCCAAAATTACCAATATAAGTACCGATGGTCTTGCCTCTCCAGTTTGTCACACCGGCATCTTCGAAAGCCTCTCGTGCGACTTCCAACATAAGCCGTTGCTGAGGGTCGGCTCGCTCCACCTCGGTTCGCGTCATGCTGAAAAAGGACATATCCAATGCTCCCACATCGACGCTTTCATCGAGAAAATATCCATACTCGGTCGAGACAGTTCCCGGTTTTTTAGTATCCGAGTAATATGAGTAGATGTTATAACGCGATGCAGGGACACGACATCGGCCATCTTTCTTTTCGAGGAGGAAATCCCAAAGTTCCTCGGGCGTCGTTAAGCCTCCTGGGAGACGACATGCCATACCACATATTGCAATGGGAACTTGACCATTGTAATGGACCCCATTGGCTGAAACACCATTTGAGCCGTTTGTCTTGGTGGAGGAATGCCCGTTGGCAGTAGCCCCATTGATATTCGAACCCATTGCCACGCCCTGACCATTAACGCCGTTACCTTTGTCCATAGTCATAACCGAGCTTTTCGTTGATGTTGATAATAATTAAAAGTTGCTTCTTTCATAGCAAGCTGGCTGGACATCTATACATTTGAATTTGAAATGACGAAACATCATCCCACAGTCTAGAAGCTGTTTGCTGGGTTCCGCAATGGCGATGGCCCCCTTCGTAGGCCGGAACCCGTGTTAGCGACCAGCTGCATCTCGGACCGGAATGCCGATAGGGCCAGTGACAGTCTCGATTTGGCAATACATAAACTGGATTGAATATGAAGTAACTCGTTGTTTTGAATAGTTGTATCGGTACGCCATTCCTCATACTATTACTGAGCATTTTTGGTTCTACTTTGGACGCTGCATCACAGTCGAACTCTTCAACTTCAACAACCTCATCATGGCGGCTAACGACAAAATTGTCTCCGAGATGGTCTCCTGGATCAAGAGCCAGAAACCTCTCGCTCCACAGATGAAAGATGCCCCCACATTCTACCGAAATCTTGAGGAGGCTCTGGATGTTCGACGATCCACCCAATCTATGCTCACCCGAGGACAAAACACATGGAAAGCAGGAGGCGCCATCGACTTCTGCTCCAACGATCTTCTGTCTCTAAGACTCACAGGAGAATTGCGAACCGAGTTCCTGGCAGAGCTGGCAAAACACCCCGACTTCGCGCTGCATTCGGGGGGATCCCGCATGATGGGCGGCAATTACGACTATCTTGAGGAGGTGGAGCAAGAGATCGCCGACTTCCTCGGAGCAGAGACGGCTCTCATGTTCAACTCGGGCTCCAACGGAAATGTTGCCATCTACACGTCTATCCCACGGCCGGGAGATGCCATTGTGTACGACGAGCTAGTTCACTTCAGCACGCACACAGGCATGGCAGCCTCTTTAGCCACGACTAAGGTTTCCTTCCGCCACAATGATCTTGACGCCTTTCGAAACGCGATGTCGTCCACCATGGACTCTCAGCCCATGATTAAGGATGGTTCGCGCTCGATACTCGTGTCCGTAGAGTCGGTGTACAGCATGGATGGAGATGTTTGCCCTCTGGTGGAGATGCTCGAGATTGCTAGAGAGATCTGTCCCAAGGGGAACTTCGCCTTCATTGCGGACGAAGCTCACGCTACTGGAATTGTGGGTCCCAGAGGTGTAGGTCTTGTCAAGTTGCTGGGTCTCGAAAAGGACATTGCAATTCGACTTAATACGTGTGGAAAGGCCTTGGCCTGTACTGGCGGTGAGATCAGAAATCCGGATTTAGCCCCTTGCTCAAGCGGTATTACTGACACGATGTTTTAAAGCTGTTGTTCTCGGAAACGTCACGGTCAGAAACACGATGCTGAACTTCGCTGGGTCCCTGGTTAACACCACTGCCCCGTCGTTCCCTTCAGTTGCAGTAATTCGAGCAGCCTATAACCTAATGAGAACTGGCGCAACTCAGAAGGTAAGCAACAATTGACAAATGCAAATGAAGTGTCTCCATTTCCCATAATAACAAAATATGTAGTCTCAAGACAACGTACAGCATCTCGTCAAATACTTCTTTAAAACCATTAGCTCCAACGCCATTTGGGACAAAGCCACCGACATGGGTATCTTGTCTATCCCCGTGAGCGAGGATGATGAGTCGAGCGATTTTGTGACGCATATCGTACCAATCTGGACCCGGCAAAAGTACAACTGGTGGCTTTTTTTCCACCTGCAACTGGAGAAAATAGCAGTTGTTCCCATCGACTACCCCCAGGTTCCTAAAGGCCAGGCTAGAATCAGGGTCATGATCCATCCTGCGAATACGGAAGCAGAGGTGGATTACTTGGCGGCCACAATTTGCAATTGGGCGAAGGAGATGATTGATATCGAGGAGGGGGGCGAAAAGGGAAAGATACCGAAAGCCGCGCAGCAGATTTACGCGCTGATGGCCGCTAATGCGTGAGGCTGGAACATGTGTCGGCATATACTTGCAGTAGGAGAGTTGTCGCGTATGCTTTGACGTTTGGAGGTGGCAAGTAATCCCAGGAAACATAAAATAGAAACGTCCGCATATTGATGGTGTGGAAGGTGCGGAAAGCAAGACCACCCATATATAATGCTAGAGCTGACATGTAGTCAAGCATCTCACGACGAGGCTCAGTCATGACAAAGGCAGACAAGTGAACCTTTTGCCTTCTAGATCGTATGACAGCTACGGCATGTAATGTGATTGTCATGCCCTTCCACAGCCAGCTTCACAAGGCAAGATTCGCAGGTCTTTGGGTGTTTTTGGATGTAAAGACGTTCTCGGCGAACCGGATTTCGCAGTTGATGCATTCATATCGATCACTGGCCCGGTCCTTATCTTCCTTTCGAGCATCCAGCTTGAAGCTATACGCTGCTGTGTCGTGTCTTATAACAGCGGCTGTTTTCGATAATCCCCCTAGCTGCCCGATATTCCAGCATTCGTCCATGGACAGTTTTCACTAAATGACACCGTCCGCGTATTCTTTGCGTTGCTTGCTTTCGTTGCTTGCTTTCGTTGGACGTAGTCTTGAATAACATTCATAGCTGAACGACCAAACTTTCCTTCTCTCATGGCACAAATAATATCCGCGGCGAACTGACCAACGTCTCGACCTGCCTAACATAGCTTCCTGCTTTCTCTCTGCCATCCGTAGCCATATTGCACATATTCTCGTCCAAGCAGATATGTGTTCGTAGAGAGCTCGAATTTGAAGATATAAGGACCGACCGTTGCTGGTTGCCCAATGCTTATCGGCAGACGTCGAAGGTGATGAGGGGTGAGGCCGAGGCTCGAGGAGGGGATAAAGTTGCGAGGTCTTAGGAAGGCTTTTAGAGTATGCGGTAGGTCTGCAAAATTTCAGTGAAAGTTCGAGAGCAACGGATATTGATAATAGAAGCAATATAATTGAGGGCCGAACTTTCGTTGTATTTGTTGGGTGTGGTTGTAGGGCCTCCGGATCGGTTCACGTGACCATTAAACCCCGCCAATCCACTGGAGCGCCTGCTAGCTGAGCAACCCCTATCATTGTTGAAAATATGATATCAAAGTGCTTGGTTGTAAAACTATCTAATCTGGGAAAGGGCTCTCATAATACAGAGAGCTAGAAACGAAGGCTTAAAGGCCTGTGTGTATGTTTAGAGTCTTCCATGCATGCGCATCGAGATTCTCATGAATTCTCTAAACTGAGAATCCCTAGGTGCCTACAGGCACCCACCCAAATCATCTATTCGACAATCTTGACCCATGGCAATCTACCTTCTTATGAACATGCAGTCACTACTCATCTATGATCGGGTGAGGCGTAAGGCAAAAAAGTACGGGTTCTGGATATGCTTGTTGATCAAGGACTGCTGCACTTGATAAGTTTCCAAGAATTACAGAATTACAGTGCCAAGAATCGTGTATAATTGCCCAAGTCTCGCTCTAAAGTATAATCTATTTCTAATGTGCCCTTCCAATCCTTCCTGAATTCCGTGTACGATTATGTTGAATATGTCAGTACTACAAGCTCCACTGTGTATATATAGCCACGATTTTACCCGGATGATTCGGGGGATAGACAGAAAATATAAGCCAATCAGAACCCTCAAAACATCAGATTGCAGGTTTGTAGTAATTGTAAGTTGGCAGTGTTCCCTTAAATCAACACCAATTATGACTCCCTGACGCCAAACTCTCTCAAGAATTCCATAGCTAGAGAATTGAAGTTTTCGTTTCCAGGAGCCGTCTTCGCATAGCTCCCCAAGTGCGGCAAAAATTCATCTGGGCTTCGAGCTAACTCGCCGGTCGTCGAATTAATTGGGCTCATGAAGGCAAAAGAATCGTCTGGGTCTTGAAACGCGGCACTGTCGAAACCTGAATCATCGGTTTCTCGAACATCCGAATTCATGTAGTTATAACTGCTTGCGGGAGGCGAGAGTAGCTCTGATATTGAGTATACATTTGTTGGTTCTTCTGAGTTCGACTTTTGTCGTTTGTGCTGAGTTTCTCTGGCGTTTATCACGTCTGTGACAATAAGTAACAGCTGGTATAGCCGTCGATTATATGACATTTCTCCTCTGCAGTCGGTAATGGTCTGGAGCATCTCAACAAACTCTTGTAGCATGTCGATGTCCAACTTGGACCCCTGACCGCAGAGTATGGATGTCAGTACTTCGTATAGATAGAGTGGCGGAAGAGATGCGAGAAAGCTATATCAGATCCAAATGGTCAGTTTTATACGTCTTTTTGGTCGACGGATTACAAAGGGGCCAAAGAAGTGTCGCTACTGACGATGGGAAAACGGCATGGTTTCCTTGATCTGGTGGGGAATGCCAAAGACGTAGCAAAAGTTTCATAGACATTTTAGCGACTTCTTGACCCCGTTGAAATATGACGTCGGGATGGTGCTTATGGGGCCAAATGAGTAGCAGCTGGACACAAAGATACCTGATTGCCAACTGGAGGTTTGAAGCGGAGCTTTCACGGGATTTCTGTACGTCGTCGAAGTCGATTCCCGAGTCAGCCAGCCACCCTTGAAGTCTCGACAAAATCGTGGTTGCGAATCCCCGAACTTGATCTTCGTTCCTCGCCTTGACTTGGATAGCGTATATCTGTTAAAATAGGTAATTGGGCGAAGCAGTCAGCGAGAGTAATAGTATAGTGAAATGTGTTTTTTATTCATCCGTTTATCTACGTAGTTTATATAAGTTGACTATATAGCTCAGCCCCTTATTCATGGGGCGGACTAAGAAGACTCTGTGCAGCATCTGTAAAGAGGCTGCCCCTATTCGAGTCAGGCCCTCGGATCAGA
>Ga0209512_1001421_pt1 | contig 29580 bp, 27 predicted proteins | sample frozenSSSSmetaG_FD_184142 | JGI IMG/M metagenome (GOLD analysis project Ga0209512, IMG submission 184142) | Glacier valley bacterial and archeal communities from Borup Fiord, Nunavut, Canada, to study Microbial Dark Matter (Phase II) -... | ecosystem: Environmental > Aquatic > Freshwater > Ice >...
GTCCAAAATCCAAGGTCTTCTGGAACATTTCTACCCCGGTTACTATGCTCTTGCGACTAGCATCGGCCATCCCGATGATCTCGATTTCTTCCTGTACCTTGATTACTCCGCGCTCAATCCGCCCCGTTACCACTGTACCGCGTCCCTTGATGGCGAATACATCTTCCACTGGCATCAGGAACGGTTTGTCCACCGCCCGCTCGGGGGTCGGGATGTAGCTGTCTACGGCGGCCATCAGGTCCAGAATGCACTTGTACTCAGGGGCGGTGGGGTCTTTCGACTCACTCTCCAGAGCTTTCAAGGCACTGCCCCGAATTACCGGAATATCGTCGCCGGGGAACTCGTACTTGGACAAGAGTTCGCGGACTTCCAGCTCGACCAGTTCCAGCAACTCTTCGTCGTCCATCACGTCCACTTTGTTGAGAAAGACCACCATCGAAGGGACTTGCACCTGACGAGCGAGCAGGATATGTTCGCGGGTCTGGGGCATCGGGCCATCGGGGGCGGAGACCACCAGGATCGCTCCGTCCATCTGGGCGGCTCCAGTAATCATATTCTTGATGTAGTCGGCGTGACCGGGGCAGTCCACGTGAGCGTAGTGGCGATTGTCAGTTTCGTACTCAACGTGGGCAATGGCGATGGTAATACCGCGTTCTCGTTCTTCGGGAGCATTATCAATGCTGTCGAAAGCCCGGAACTTGGATTTACCCTTGAGAGCCATCGTTTTGGTGATGGCGGCGGTCAGGGTAGTTTTGCCGTGGTCAACGTGACCGATAGTCCCGACGTTAACGTGGGGTTTGGTTCGCTCGAACTTCTGCTTTGCCACAGGATTTTCCTCCTTAAAATTATCTCTTCAAAATCGCTCTATCTAAGAGCCTTTATAGTTTTCTTACTTAAAATTCTTGGTAGCCCCTTCCTAACTGAGAAAGGGGCTTAGCTCCGGGTACTTACTTACCTTGCGCCTTCGCCATCAATTCTTCCTGAAGGGTGCGCGGCAACGGTTCGTAGTGGTCAAACTCCATCGAGTAACTGGCCCGACCCTGCGTGCTGCTGCGTAAGTCGTTGACGTAACCAAACATTTCCGAAAGTGGGACGTGACCCATCACCACCTGAGTGTTACCACCCCGGTTGTCCGAGCCCATAATCTGACCGCGCCGGGAGTTCAAGTCACCCAGGATACCACCGAGGAAGTCTTCGGGAGTAGTTACCTCTACCTTCATAATCGGTTCCAGAATAACGGGCTTGGCCCTACGTATAGCTTCCTTAACGGCAATCGAACCAGCAATCTTGAAGGCATCTACTGAGGAGTCAACTTCGTGATAGCTACCATCAACGACTGTAACTTTCACGTCAACCACCGGGAAACCAGCGATAATGCCGTTTTGCAGGGCCTCTTTGACCCCTTGTTCGATACCAGGAATATATTCTCGCGGAATACTCCCACCCACGACTTTGTTGACAAATACGAAACCCGCGCCTCGCTCAGAAGGTTCAACTTCCAACCAGCAATGACCGTATTGACCCTTACCACCCGACTGTCGAACGAAACGACCTTCGGCTTTGGCCTTGTCAGTAATGGTTTCGCGGTAAGCCACCGTTGGGCGACCCACATTCGCTTCTACCCGGAACTCGCGCTTCATTCGGTCAACAATAATGTCCAGGTGCAACTCGCCCATTCCACTGATACGGGTTTGACCAGTTTCTTCGTCGGTCTTGACCCGGAAGGTGGGGTCTTCTTCGGCTAGTTTCTGCAAAGCGATACCCATCTTGTCCTGGTCAGCTTTGGTTTTCGGCTCAAGGGCCAACTCAATTACCGGCTCAGGGAATTTGATACGCTCTAGCACAATCGGATGGTCAGGGTCACACAGAGTATCCCCGGTGAAGGTGTCTTTTAGACCAACCATCGCCGCAATATCACCTGCCGACACTTCTTCCACATCCTCGCGCTTGTCAGCGTGCAACCGCACAATCCGACCAACACGCTCTTTCTTGCCTTTGGTGCTGTTCAGGATGTACGAGCCAGTTTTGACTCTGCCGCTATAGACCCGGAAGAAAGCCAACCGACCATAGGGGTCAGCTACAATCTTAAAGGCTAAGGCCGAAAAAGGATCGTTAGCATCAAGTGCGCGGGTTTCCTGTTCCTCAGTGTCGGGATTAATTCCAGCCACCGGGGGCTTGTCCAACGGCGAGGGTAAATAATAGACAATCGCGTCTAGCAAAGGCTGTACACCCTTGTTCTTGAGAGCCGCGCCACAGAATACTGGCACAATCTTGCGTTCGATAGTAGCCCGCCGCAAAGCCGCCCGTAGTTCGTCCGCGCTAATTTCTTCACCTTCCAGAAACTTCGTGGTCAGTTCATCGTCGGTTTCGGCGATTTTCTCCACCATCTGGTCGCGCATCTTCTTGACTTCAGCTATCATATCGGCGGGAATCTCGGAAGATTCCATCGTTTTGCCCTGGTCATCAGTATAGATAATGGCCTTGTTTTCAATCAGGTCAATAATACCCTTGAAGCTTTGCTCCAGACCAATCGGCAACTGAATCGCCACCGGGTTTGCCCCTAGGCGTTCAATTATCATCTCAAAGGTGCGATAGAAACTGGCTCCGGTGCGATCCATTTTGTTGATAAAGCAAATACGTGGTACACCATACTGGTCGGCTTGTCGCCAGACAGTTTCGGATTGGGGCTCAACCCCTGCCACGCCGTCAAATACCACCACCCCACCATCCAACACCCGCAAGGAGCGTTGCACTTCAACTGTAAAGTCTACGTGCCCTGGGGTATCAATAATGTTGATACGATTTTCTTTCCAGAAACAGGTCACTGCGGCTGCCGTGATGGTAATACCGCGCTCGCGCTCCTGCGCCATAAAGTCCATTGTGGCCGCGCCTTCGTGGACTTCACCTACTCGGTGAATTAGACCGGTATAGAAAAGAATCCGCTCAGTGGTGGTGGTTTTACCCGCATCAATGTGAGCGATGATTCCAATATTTCGAGTTTTTCGTAACGCTTCCAGTGCAGTTTCAACTGCCACGGGAGTACCTCCATTTATGTTTGACAGTTATCAGCAAGGTTTCTTTGTTATAGAGAAACTATATACTGACTACTTAATTACTGCATTACCATTTATAGTGAGCAAAAGCTTTGTTGGCTTCAGCCATCTTATGAGTATCTTCGCGCTTCTTGATAGTTGCGCCAGTATTGTTGGCTGCGTCCAGAATTTCAGCCGCCAACCGTTCCGCCATTGTACGTCCACCACGTGAACGGGCCGACTTCAGCAACCAACGGATTGCCAATGAAGTGCTGCGCTCACCCTTGATGTCCACCGGGACTTGCAGGGTAGCACCACCAACCCGTTTAGGCTTCACTTCCAGCCGGGGGGTGGAGTTACGCATAGCCTGTTCAAAAACCTCCAGCGCGTCCCGTCCGGTCTGAGTGCCGACAGTTTCCAGCGCGTCATACATTATCCGCTCAGCCAGACCTTTTTTACCTTGCAACATAATTTTGTTAATAAACTTGGTTACAGTGCGGTTTTTGTAAATCGGGTCGGGCATCGTTTCCCGGCGATTTATTCTTGCTCTTCGCGGCATATCGCTCTTTTCTCCTTAAAAACCACTTTCGGTGTTTACGCGCAAAAATTGGTAGAGTGCGTTTTCCTGTGAACTTTGTCACTGAATTAACGACTCTACCGTTTTGTGCCTGTCTGCCACATTTTTTCAGTAGTGGCTACGCACAAAAATAGCCCAGAATAATATGGGGCTATTTCGTTTAGACTTCTAGGCCAAGACCTATTAATCTGTTGGGGTAATTTTTTACCCCTGCTAGTGTCCGAGTATCAGAGAACATTTGCCCCTGTATTTTGTCCCGGAATAGCAACATTCTAAACTTCAGAATGTTAGCGTTCAAACTTAGACCCCGTAAAACGGGTTAAACAAAGCACGAACGTTTAGAAACGGTTTACTACTTCTTTTTGGCTGGTGCGCCCTTAGCTGCGGCTGCGCCCTTACCTTTGGCTACTTTCGTGCCATATTTGGAGCGGCCCTGCTTGCGGTCTTTTACGCCCTGGGTATCCAGTGCCCCGCGTACAATGTGATAGCGCACGCCCGGTAAGTCTTTCACCCGACCACCCCGGATTAACACTACTGAGTGTTCTTGCAGGTTGTGACCCTCGCCCGGAATGTAGGCAGTTACTTCCATCCCGTTGGTCAAACGCACACGGGCAACCTTGCGTAAGGCCGAGTTCGGTTTTTTAGGAGTCATGGTACGCACGTTGGTGCAAACGCCCCGCTTCTGGGGTGAACCCTTACCACGAGTAGTCTTTTGTTTCAGTGAATTCAGGACGAAGCGCAAAGCCGGAGCTTTGGTCTTCTTAAAGGTTGGTTTACGCCCTTTGCGTACCAACTGGTTAATCGTCGGCAACTAAGTTTCCTCCTAGGGCCTATGCCTGGACAAATCTTCTAAAAAGAACCGATTTACAGAATACTTGGGTAATATCGGTGAGATAGCCTCCCTGTTTGAAGACCATAAAAATCCTGCCACTTTCTCGAAGTGACAAGTTGGGATTATACAGCTTTCCCTAACACTTGTCAACTCGGATTCTGCCGCAATTGACCTATTTCCTCATCAATTCTTTTCATTCGTTCGCGCCGTGCTTTGGCCTTCTCAATTCGGGCTTCTTCCTCGGCATCCGCCGGGGCGATAGGCGGCACTGGCGTGGGCTTCCCGTCCTCGCCCAGAGCTACATAAACTACCTGACTGCTGGCGACCTGCCGCACCTCGCCACTTATTATATCTTCCGCCGTGACCTCCACCCCGACTTCCATACTGGTGCGCCCCACAAAGTTCAAGGCACATACAATTGTAACCACGTTACCAATATAGGCCGGGGCATGAAAATCAAACCGCTCTACTCGCGCCGTAACCACATGCCGTTGGGCGTGTTTTATCGCCACAATCGCCGCCGCCTCGTCCACCATCCGCATAATCACCCCGCCATGCACATTACCATGACCGTTGGCATCCAGTATTTCCATAATTCGACTGGTAACACTCCGCGAGTAAGCGATACTGCGCCCCTTCGTCAAATCTACTTCCGGCAATGGTCGCCGCCGCCGTTTGTTCAGCATCTCAAATGGTTCCATGTGCCTACCCTACTTCTTTTTTGGCATCGTCATTGCCCAAATCTGCCGCCCGTTGAAAATCAGCTAACGACCCGGTCTTATCCCCCGCTGCCTTTTTCACCAAACCTCGATAGTAATAGGCTGTTGCATATTTTGAGTCAAGTTTTATAGCTTGATCAAAATCGGTAATAGCGCGGTCATTTTGACCAAGTTTATAGTAACTAAAACCCCGAAAATTATAGTCGTCTGGAATGTCACCACTGAGGCGGATGGCCTGATTAAAATCCTCAATAGCCTTCTGATAATCAGCTAAAGCAATGTAGGCCTGCCCTCGACGATAATAGGCGGCGGAATATTCCGAGTCTAGCTGAATAGCCTGGGTAGCATCACTGACAGTTTGTTGGTAATCTTTTTGTAAAAAATAAACATAAGCCCGATTATTGTAAACAGCAGTGTATTTTGGGTCAATACTTAGAGCTTTGTTATAATCCTGGAGAGCGTTCTGAAGTTGGCCCAAATTTCGATAAGCTACCCCTCTGCCATTGTAAGCATCGCTATAGCGCGCGTCTAATTTAATAACCTGGTCAAAATCATTAACAGCATCCCGATATTGCTCCAGCGAAATATAAGTCCAGCCCCGGTTGTAGTAGGCACTAGTATATTTTGCGTTTAGTTTGATAGCTTGGTCAAGGTCAGGTAAAGCCCGTCGATAATTCTTCTGATTATAATAGACCCGCCCCCGTCCGTTGAAGGCTTCGGAGAAATTGGGATCTAATTTAATGGCTTGATCATAATCTTTTATTGCTTCTGGGTATTTTTTAAGGGCGTTATATGCCCGCCCCCGGTCGTTATAGGCATCAGAATTTTCAGAATCGAATTGAATAGCCTGGTCGTAGCTCTGAATAGCCCGTTGGTATTGACCTAAATAGTAATAGGAAAGTCCCCGGTCATCATAGGCAGTGGCATTTTTTGGGTCTAATTCCAAAGCTTTGTCATAATTATTAATAGAAGTTTGGTATTGACCCTGCCAATAATAGGCAAGACCCCGCTCAATATAGGCACTGGTATACTTTGGGTCTAGTTCTAAAGCTTTATTAACATCATCCAGAGCTTTTTGATATTGACTTTGGGCTACATAGACCCGACTCCTGTAATAAAAAGTTTCTGGTTTTTTAGAGTCAAGCTCTACCGACTGATTAAAATCCTGAATTGCTTGATCATATTGTTTTAACCGATAATAGGCTAAACCCCGATTACTAAAAATTAAAGCGGTTTTATTGTCCAGTTCAATCGCCTTGTCAAAATCCTTGAGGGCCTCGTCATATTTCTGTTGGCGATAGCTAACCAAGCCTCGCTCATTAAAAGCCAGTGCATATTTAGGATTTAATTCAATCGCTTTATTTAAATCCTGAATAGCCTGGTCATACTGCTTTTGATCAAGATAAACTTCGCTCCGATTGTAATAAAACTTGGGATCTGTAGGGTTTAACTCTATCCCCTTTGTATAATCAGAAAGGGCTTTTGAGTAATCCTTTTGAAAATAGTTGACCTTGCCTCGTCCCCTATAAGCCTCGGCATATTTAGGGTCTATTTTAATAGCCTGGTCAAAATCTTGTAATGCATTCGGGTAATTTTTTAGCTCGAAATTAAGAACACCTCGATTTTGGTAGGCCAGCATATAGTTAGAGTCAAGCTTTAACGCCTGTTCAAAATCTGGTTTAGCTTTATCATAATTCTTCTGATCAAGATAAGTTAATCCGCGATTATTGATAGCCGCCACAAAATTTGGGTCTAGCTGAATGGCTAGGTCAAAATCCTTTAAAGCATCCTCGTAATTTTTCAAATCATAATAAATTACGCCTCGGTTATTGATGACCATTTTATTTTTTGGATCTAATTGAATAGCCTGAGTATAGTCCTGGATAGCCTGAGTATTATCTCCCAGTTGTCTATAACAAATACCTCGGCTGCTATAGGCTTTGGGATTCTTAGGGTCAATTTTAATTTCTTGATCAAAATCTTGAATTGCTTTCTGGTAGTCCTTGCGCTCGAAATAGATATTGGCCCGCTTGTAATAGGCTTCGGCGTAGTTGGGGTTAAGCTCAATAGCTTTGTCAAAGTTAGGCAGGGCTGAGTCATAATCCTTCTTGTTGTAGGCGGCTACCCCTTTATCGTAATAACCTTTGGCCTGATTAACCGGGTCATTTATCACCGCCCAGGTAATAGCACCCGCCACAATCAACCCCAAGCCAAGCACTACCAGCAAGCCTATCAGAAGTTTATTGGCCGATTTCCGGGGAGCAGGAGGCGGTGGTAGGTAGGGTGCGCCACCACCAACGGGGGTATAGTAATAATTATAACCGGGCAGGGTTGGCGGGGCGAGGCTTTCAAGAGGAACTACTTCCACTGGTAGTTCGCCAATCTCCGCAACCTCAGCCTTTGGCGTAATTTCGGTGGCTAATTCAGGGGCGTTTTCGACCTCATTTTCGGCAGAGTTCTCCGACATTTGGGCTTGTTCTTGACTATCCATTTTTTACAACCTGTTTATTCTATGCAACGACTATTGCAAGCTCAAAGTTAATATTTAGCTTATTATACCAAAAACTATTTCGATAGCCAGCCACGACTTTGTAAAACTTCTACTCCTAGTAAAGCTATTTGCACCTGCCCGTCAATAAATTGCAATTTCAGACGCTCAAAATATTGCACCACAATCGTTTTGCCGGCGGGAGTCTTTTCCTCTTGCTCCTCCGTTAACGGGTAGCCAAAACGTAGCAACCCACCGTTCCTCTCCCAATAATTTTTAAACTCCCCCTTCAAAGTATGCTGGGTGACATCAAAAAAGCGAATCGTGCTGTCAGTAGGCACAAACCGCCCCGGCACAATATACTGCCCAAGCAGCGACTCCTTGCCCAACAAAGCCACCTGAATCTCATTTCCCGGCAACTGGTTAGGTAAATATTCCAGTTTTGCCCGCTCAAAATATTGCACCGTGCGCCGCAAATTGGTCTGAGGGTCGAACTCGCTAAACTCCTCAGTAACAGGATAGCCAAAAACCTTCAGCCCATTATTTTGCGTCCAATAATTCTTGAAACCACCCGCCAGATAGTGCCCGGTTTCGTTAAAATATTGGCGATTAGGGTCAGTGCTGCCAGCGTCAGGCGGAGTAACCCGTGCGGCAGGATTCACCCCACCGTACAGGCTGAAATCCGCTACAATTACCCCTTTGTTCAGAATATTGGCGTAGACCCCACTACCAAAATCGCGGTTTTCATACCGGGCCAACCGTCCCTCGCTATTCAAAGCGTACAAAATCGTGCTGCTTAGACCAGTTTCAATCGCCTTGTTCTGAGCGTTAATGGTAATCAGGGTGGGCAAGGCCGTCAGTTTGGTATTAGTGGCAAGTGGCGACAATTGCTCACCATCCGCCAGCTTTATCCAGCGCAACCCGTCACTATTACGATAGAAACCACTGACGGTTGCAGCATAAATCACCCCAGGCCGTTGGGGGTCGGGAGCAATCCCATAAACCCCCTTGTCGGGCAAGCCACCTCCAGCGGGTAACCAACCCAGACGGTCAGGCGTAACCCGGTACAAAATATCGCCATCCCCGGCATAGACTCGCGACCCCGTAGCCGCCAGTAAAACGTTAAGCTCGCCTTTGGAATTAGGGAGGGTTAAGTCGGCTGACCACCTGCCCAACTCGTTCCAGGTAGTCCCGCCATCCTGCGAGAATTTGACCCTGCTCCAATCCTCGGCTTTGAGGTTAGGCACATAGGCGGTGGTCATGTATAAAAGTTGGGGATTGGTTGGGTCAAGAACTAGATTGCGGATTTGGGCAGTAGGCGGCAAGCTTCTATTAGAAGAAACAAACCAGCTTTTGCCAGCGTCCGGGCTGCGATAGACCCCGTTAAGCGGGCCGTTTACCGCCACGAAAATCAGGCCATTACGGGCGATTACCTTAACCAGCTTGCGGTTGCCCAATCCCAGATTTTGCCAGCTTTTCCCGCCATCGGCACTTCTGAACAGCCCCTTGCCATCGGTAGCGGCATAAATCGAGCGTTGCAAATCGTCGCCATCAATCGTTAAACTTAATACTCTAGCTCCGCCCAACCCATCGTTAACCGCTTGCCAGCTCTTGCCGCCATCGCTGCTACGCTGCACCCCGCCCGAACTCGCCAGAAACAAAGCGTTGGGGTCTTTAGGGTCGCCCACCAAATCGGTAAATAGCTGAGTATTCGCCAAGGCTGGAATAAGATTGGTTCTACCGGTAGCAGGGGTTGGTGTGGTATTCAGCGCGTTATCAGCCCCACCACTTTTCCCACTCAGAGCCGCCCACAACGCTAGCCCCACCAGCGAAACCACCAGAATTAATAAAATAATTATCCTAAATATCCCGCGCCTCGGTGGTTTCGGGGCGGGAGTGGGTGGGAGAGTCTGTTTTTCTTGCTCGGTAATAACTGACATTAAATCCTTACTTTTATGTGTAACAGCTAAATCAACTTAATCTAGTCATGTCATCCCTTAAACCCTAAAGTGGAAGGGGGATAATTTCGTAGGAGGATGCTCCGTCATCCGATACCCATCACAGGGCAGAGCCTGCTCCTACGAAACGCCCTTTTCATCCTTCCAGAAGGGCTAGGGGGTTAGGTTTGCAAATACTTGACGAGCCAAACGATAGTATCCGGGCCTCTGGGGTGCGGCTCAGTGCTGACAATCTCATAACTTAACTTCTTGTAAAAAGCTAAGTTTCCGGACATCGAGGCGCGTGTCCCTAATTGCACCGAGTTCCGCCCTAACGTTGAGGCGAGGTTTTCCAGGAACTCCATCAGGGCCACCCCTATACCCTTACCCCGATAAAGGGGTAGCACCGCCAACCGCCCTACATAAAGATATTCGGGATAAAGCTTGTAGCGCACTGTGCCTACCGCTTTTTCGCCCGCTACTGCCAGAAAAACCCGACCTTCCGCAATATCCACTTCCGCCTCAGCGATAGTCTCAGCACTGGCGGAGGTTGGTACTGGTATTGTATCCTCGTATTCGGCAAAGGCCGCCTGAATAATAGCGCGCACCGTCGCCGCCTCCAGAATTGTGGCTGGCCTGATTTCTAAAGTCATAGGTCGTTTCATGAAAATAAATTAAAGCAAAATTAGGTTAGGCAAAACTCGTTACCCTCGGGGTCGGCCATCACTACCCAATAACTTCCGTGTTCTTCCACTACTCGAAGTTGAGTTGCCCCTAACTCTATTAATTGGGCAACCTTTGGCGCAATTAGTTGGGCGCGTTCGTGCGCGGGAGTTTCGGGCCCTGCACTTATCCTTATATCGAGATGAAGGCGATTTTTGACAATTTTGCCCTCTGATACTTTTTGAAAATAAAGGTTGGGCTTAACACGTTCAGGATCAACCGCTATCGAGACATCATTCCATTCGGCTTCGGGAATATCGGATTGACGCAACCAATCATTCCAACTAGCAAACCCCTCCGGTGGTTCTTGCAGTTTGTAATCGAGCGCAACCACCCAAAAACGCGAAAGGCTCGCTGGGTCGGCACAATCGAAAGTTACCTGAAACAAGGCGGACATACTGTTTTCCTTTTTCAAAGTTATAGGTTTGAGCATACACAGGGTCTGCCCCTACCACCTGATTTTACTACAAATCCTTTCTATCACAAAACGGCGGAGGCGGTTGTTATTTGTTGGTTGTTAGCTGACCTAACCCCCTAGCCCCCTTCCCTGAATCAGGGAAGGGGGAATAATTTTTTTAATTCTTACTTCTTGCTCCTTACTACTTTATTCTTTGTTCTTTATTCTGACCGAGTTTTCCGCTATAATAAATATTACATGAATCCTAAAATCAAAATGCGCTTGATTTCGGCCTGGGGTAGCTCACTCGGCTTTGTGGTAGGGGCAGCCCTGACGGCCCTGTTTTACCGTTGGTTGGGACGCTGGCCCGAAAGTGAGCAATATTTAAGAGGAAAAAGGCGTGGCTAAGGCTTATCTGAGGGGCTTTATGGCTGGATTAGGGTTGGGAGCGGCCTACCTGAGCTACGTTTATTGGCGGGCTAATCTTTTCCCCGGTAAGAGTGAAGAAAAACGTTTTTACGCCTGGGTGCGGGGGCTGGACAACCCATAAAGCTATGAATAGTGAAGTAATCAGGCTTAAACAGGAGTTACAACGACAGTTCCGCCATAGTGCCGAGCTACGAGACTCAGCCCAACGCATGCAGTCCGACCTGGAGCTTTATCAAAAAAAGATTAGCCACGAACAGCACGAAGCCTGGCTCTCAGGGGTAGGGCCCCTTTTGAAAAAAGTTTTGGAGCTGATAGACGATTTAGAACAAGTTTTGGAGATGCAACCTGACCGGGCGCGAGTTTTGACCTGGAATTCCCAGCTTGGTCTGATTTATAATCGTTTGCAAGACATTCTCAAAAACCATCAGATTACCCCTATTGAAGTTCTGGACAAACCCTTCGACCCCGCCCTGCACCAGGCCCAGGAAATTTTTGAGGAATTTACTGGCCCTGACACTATCGAGATTTGTACCGACGAGCTAAAACGCGGTTACATGATTGGCGAACAACTACTTCGTCCCAGTCTGGTGCGAGTTACCCGCTCTCTACCCTTCTAAAACCCGCACTTCGATTAATTTGATTGTCGTAAACTGAATCAATTTAGTCACCATCCGTTAACAGATTCGCCCCTTGACAAAAGTTACTTACTATTGTAAGCTTACTATGTAAAAGTAAGTGGCCTGCCAGATGCAGAAAACTTATACACAGAAGTAACTTATTTAGAATCGTTTCACTAATTCAGGATTTAAGAGAGAGGAACAAACCACATGAAATGGAACATTGATGGCGGGCATTCTGCCGCCGAGTTTTCGGTAAAACACATGATGATCACCAGCACCAAAGGCCGCTTCACCAAAATTAATGGTAGTTTCGATTTTGACGAAGCCAACTTGACAGGCGATTCGATAGAAGCCACCATTGAGGTTGATTCGATTGACAGCCACGACGAAAAGCGCGATGGACACCTGCGCTCACCTGACTTCTTCGACGTGGCTACCTTCCCCAATATCACCTTTAAGAGTACCCAGGTAGAGAAAACTGGTGATAACGAATTCAAGGTGACAGGGGATCTGACTATCCGCGACGTAACCAAGTCGGTAGTGCTGGAAGTTGAATACAATGGTCAGGGCAAAACCCCCTGGGGTGCTACCGTAGCTGGCTTTTCGGCCAAAACCAGTATCAATCGCAAGGATTTCGGCCTGAACTGGAACGTGGCCCTGGAAGCGGGTGGTTGGTTAGTTGGCGAGAAGGTCAACATCACTCTGGAAATTGAAGGTGCTGTACAACCTGCTCAAGTACCTGCCTAATCTACAATGGGCTTGATAGGGACACGGACAGCCCGTGTCCTTATTCTATTAATGAAATTATAACTCCTCCAAAGGAGGAAATAAAATGCAAGTAAAAGAATTGGGTCATGTGGTATTTTTCGTGCGTGACCTCAAAAAATCGGTAAATTTCTACGAAAATATTCTGGGCTTTAATCGCATCCAAATTCCGATGGAAGGCGCGGCAATGTTTAGTTCAGGCCGCACCCACCACGAGATGCTACTGATTGAGGTCGGGGCAAATGCGCCAGTCTCGTCAAAGGGGCATCGGGCTGGACTCTATCACATTGGCCTCAAAATTGGCGATACAATTGAGGAGTTAAGAACGGCAAAGGCCGAGTTGGAAGCCGCCGGGGTTAAAATTGTGGGTATGAGCGACCATTACGTCACGAACAGTATCTACCTGCTTGACCCGGACGGTAACGAAGTGGAAATTTACATAGATGTTAACGTGGAGGAGTGGAAGAAAAACCCAGCTGCGGTTGCCGCCCCCACCCGACCCCTGTATTTATAACGATTTAGAAGGTAGCGCGAGGAAACTCATGCTACCGGGTTTTCTTGAAGTTCAAAAGGTTCATTAAAAAATTATGATTACGCTAAGGAAATCAGACGAGAGAGGCCATTTCGATTTTGGTTGGTTGAATACCTACCATTCATTTTCATTTTCTGAGTATTATGACCCGAAGTTTATGGGCTTCCGCTCGTTGCGGGTAATTAACGAAGACCGGGTGTGGCCGGATCAGGGTTTCCCAACCCACCCGCACCGCGATATGGAAATTATCACCTACGTCCTGAACGGCGCGTTGGAGCATAAAGATAGTATGGGCAACGGCTCGGTCATCCGTCCCGGTGATATGCAGCGAATGAGCGCGGGGTCGGGCGTGACCCACAGCGAGTACAATCACTCGAAAGACGATTTGGTGCATTTTCTCCAAATCTGGATTACCCCTGACAAACGCAGTATAACGCCCAGCTATGAGCAAAAGCTGTTTACGCCGGAGGATAAAAAGGGCAAATTTCGGCTGGTAGCTTCTCCCGATGGGCGGGATGGCTCGGTGACAATTCACCAGGATGTCAACCTTTACGCTACGGTGTTGGCGGCGGGCGAGGAAACAACCTTCGAGCTTCAGCCCGGACGTTACGGCTGGTTACAGGTAGCGCGAGGCAAGGTTAGCCTCAATGGTCAGCCCCTCAAAAATGGCGATGGTGCGGCTTTGAGTGAACCCCAAACCGTCACTATCACCGCCACCGAAGAAGCCGAAGTTCTGCTCTTTGATTTGAACTAAAAGCTATCAGCAAAAGGAATTATGGTAGGGGTAGACCAATGTGTTTACCCCGCCGCCGAATTCGTAGGGGCGAACCTTGTGTTCGCCCTTTTGATTCCCCAAATTGATAAACCTGGCTGATAAAGGTAACAATTTTTTACGCTTTCCCAAAGGTCAGGGATTGGTTTTTTTCCACTTTTGGTTATACTTGTGGAGTATCTTCTAGTGGTTGATTTTCCCATAAACATTAAAGGAGATTTTCGTGAAAAGTCCCTCTTACTTTCCCCTGGTTCTGGCTATCGTGGGTGGTTTACTTATCGGATTATTGCCTAGCAGTTCGGCTTTTGGCGGTACTTTGCCCGCTTGCCTTAACGGTTCTACTACTGCACCAAATGTGAAATTCTCCGTAGGGGGACAGGCCGTTAATACCGCCTGTATTGTGACCCTGGAACATACGGTGATTGTCAGCCCTAAGTCAACCGCAATTCTGGGTGGCGACTCGCTACTGTCTGCTATGACCCTAATTTCCAATAGCAATCCTTCTGCCACCAACCCCTGGCTGCTAAAAGTTGAGCCGGGGTTATACGATTTGAACGCGCGCGCCCTGACCCTTTTGCCTTATGTTGACATGGAAGGGTCGGGTGAAGAAACAACGGTGATTTCTTCCTCAATTGGCTCTAGCAGCTTCCCCCCCTCTAATGCAACTATTATTATGAGTAACACCACCGAGTTGAGGTCGCTAAAAATACTTAATAACGGAAACAGTAATACTTTTCAGATAGCGGTGCTGGCACCGGGCAATCCCACCAATGTGAGATTAACCTACGTCAATGCCACCGCTTCGACAGGTAGTTCAAGTAATTTTAGTAATGGGTTTGAGGTTATAAGTGGAACGGCCACGATAGATAACAGCATTCTCACTGGGGCAACCATTAGTGGTGTCAGCACCGGAGCTTATAACAACGGTGGAACAATGACCGTGAATAATAGCACTATCATTGGGACGGGTGGTAATACGGTCTATGGTATTTATAGTTACAACGGAGTGACTAATCTCCTAAACACTAACAGTACAGCCTCTGGTGGTACCAGCAATTATGGCTTTTTAAACAATGGCAGCATAACTACCATCCAGAACAGCACTCTAGTGGGCGTTACTAACAGTGTTAACAGTTTTGGAACGGCGAAGATTGGAGCCTCCCAGCTTAACGGGCCGAGAACTGGCACGCTAGTCTGTGCCGCCAGTTACGACGGTAGTTTTGCTGCGTTGGGTAGTGGTTGTTAATAGCCAAACGGTAGGGGCGAATCTCGTGTTCGCCCTATTTGTCCTCCAAAATTTAATAATACCTCTAGTTATACTAACATTAGTCTGATAAAATAGATTTGTGATACCTATTCAAATTTAGATTTAAAAGTTAAAGAATGTTATGAAGACAAAATTGCTGAATTTTCTCGAAAGACTGTATGGTTTTGGTTTTGGTGGTGGGTTAATTTTGATTTTTGAATACATCTTCAAATTTCAATATTTATTTTCCTATTCAAACGATCCTTTGTTTAGAGATGACCCTTATTATAAAGTTGACCCCATTTGGTTGTGGGCTGGTGGTTCTCTAATACTAGTTGGTCTGATAGGAATTCTTGGTTCATTAATTACAAAGAAGAATTGGCAACTGGCTATAATATTGCAGGGGATATGTCTTATATGTGTGATTGCCGATTTTACTATTTCTTTTTCTAAAGGTGTAAAATCAAATTTTTGGTTCTCTTTTTTAGGATTAAGCTTTGGACCCATGTACTCGTGCTTAATTGGTATTGTAGCCACGTTGGTCTATGGCTTGAGGCAAAAACCATCCCTCACCAAACAACCCCAAAATTAAAAGGAGTGAACATGGTGTTCACCCCTGCGAGTTCGACAACAGGGTAGACACATTGGTCTACCCTTACCATAATTCCTTTTGTGCCTCTGTGGTGAATAATTCCTCTAAAACCTACTTACCATACCGCCACAGTGAATACTGCCGACCCACATTACCCATCTCAACCTTAAAACTGTCGGGATTGGAAGGGGTATAAGTCATAATACGCCGCTCGAAGGCTTGAATTAACACATCCTTCTCCACGCCGCCAACCCTGACTTTGGCCCAATACGGCTCACCAATCGGCAAGCCCATCGCGAAGACCCAATCAATCACATTGTTGGTGACCAGGGCGTTATTTTCCCAGATTGGCCCGACTTGCTGGAAGAAATTCCAGAAAACCGAAGCCACATTATGGCCTAGCGTGCCCTCGTAGGAAGCCAGCTTCACATTAAACTGAGTGTAGCCGCCATTCTCCCCAATCTGCCCATTAGCCGCCATCGTTTGAGTGACGAGTTGCCCGGTGCGATCAGAGGCGCGTTTGTCCGCCGCCAATGACGAAACCCCCGCCATACTGGCAAAAGTTGGGCTAGTGGGGTTATTGCTATAATCCCCCGCTACCGGGATATTAGCGGGGCTACGATTTTCCTCAGCGTTGGGGTCATCGCCCACCGCAATCTTACCCCGCATCATCTCCCGGACTAGGAGGCCGTTGGTGACAAACCATTGGGCGTTTACATCGGCGGTGGGGCGGGTAATTTCCATGCGGCTCTTATCGAAGTAATAGACCAAGCGCGTGCCACCCGGCCCCTCGTTATACTTCTCGCGATAAACCGCAAAATTCTCCGGCCCCCATAGCCAGGTACGCCCGAAAGCCCCCGAATCTACGGGCTGGTCGGTGCGACTCCAGACCTTCATGATGCTGGGCTCGCCGAACATCTTGAGCGTACCCTTATACTTCTGGGCATATTGGGCGGTCAAATCCATATAAGTATTGCCCCACAGTTCGCCCGGTTCAATCGCGCTGCCCTCAAACCACTCGTTCCAGGTACTAATCGTAATCAGGTCGGGAGTGCTATTTATCGCGGCGTTCCAGCTACGTTTGTAATACTCGCCATTCTCGCGGTCACGAAACTCGGCGGGTTGGCGATACAAATGGTCGTCGTAGCCGGCAGTAACCCCCGCTATCCAATATTTGCGTTTGCCGCTACTGGCCTGGTAACTATTTACGTCGTTGCGAAACTGTTGGTCTTTGCCAACCGGGTTATTATCCCACTTTGCCGCACTAAACAGGTGCATCCCATCAAAAACGCTCAACACATTGGTATCAATTGAGTCGGTAGACCAGATTTGCTCGCGGTTGGGGTCAACCTGATCTCGGATACTTTTCCAGGTGTCAAGTGAACCTACCGCCTGGGGTTGCCAGAAGAACATGACGGGCTTACCTTCATAATGCAAGTAGGTAGCCTTACCCTGGAAATTATCACGGATATATTTCAGGTTGGAAATTGTACCATTAACCGATTTATCTGAGGCCAGCGAAGCCTCATAATGCACTGCCAGGGTAAAACCCCCACTGGCATTATTTAACATAGTTTTGAAACGGTCAGCCCAATCGCCCGTTGTTCCTGTCCAGGTCACGGCAAAGGCATCAATCCCCACATTGCGGGCCCGATCCATCTGCCCTTTAACGAAATTCGCGTCCCGACTGTCATAAAGCGGGCTGGGCAGACTGACCATTTTACCCCGATTCCAGACATTCGAGTCGCGCTGGTCATACCAGGGGTAATAAAATGCCACTACTGCGCCAGGAGTACGCCCCCCGTAAGCCGCCGCCAAAGTGGGGCTCTGAATAGTTAATATCAAACCCAAAGCGATTATTTGAACAAAAAACAGAGCAATAAACTTGCCTGATTTGCTGATACGCAAAAAATCCCTATTTAACAAAACCTTTTCTCCTGTAGAAACGAAACTTGCACCAAAAATATGTTAAAACCTTCCTTCAATATAACATGCTTTCCAGGATAGGTAAGTCGCTAATTGGTACTGTTTTTAAATTAGTAGAAAATTAAAGCTTATTAGGTGTTGCAGTGTTGTAGCCTATGTGCTACAATAATAAAGGTGATATTAAAGAATATAAATTATTTCATGAGCAACCAAAAGCAAAATCGTCCGTTTGAATTAGTGGTAGAAGGAGAAAACCTTGACAAGAGCAATTTTTGTACCGGGTAAGGGTGGGGCAAGCGGCCCTCTTGACCGCGAAGAAGCTAAAGAAACTATTGCAAATTTCATTAGCGAATTTTTACAGCGTGAAGGCCGACAAGTGGGCTGGCTGGCAAATAAAATCGGGGTACATCGCACTACTATCTCACGCCTGTTGCATAAGAAAGTGCTAGCTGACCCCCGCACCTGTCGCTCGCTGGCAGAAGTGATGGGCCTCCCCGCTGAAAGGGTGCTGACCGCCGCAGGCTATTTGCCCACCGAGCCCGATGTGCCAGACATTGATGATGCCGAGCTGGGTTTCTACCTGAGCCAGATTGGGAGCATGCCGCCCAAAACTAGGGAAATTGTAAAAACCATCTTGCGCGAAGAATATCGTCAGATGTTGCAAAACCGAGCAATGGGCGAAGAACCGGAGGCCGAGCGTCCCCCTTTTGCCCGTAAACCAGCCTAGCGGTTGTCGGTTGTCAGTCGGCGGTTATCGGTTGTCGGAGGAATTAACAAGGATGGAGAGGATTGGCAGGATATGGAGGAATAACTCTAGGAGGATGCTCTGCTATCCGATAGCTATCGCAGCACTCGGCACTTTTTACCGACAACTGACCACCGACCACCATTAAAGGGAGCAATAAAACGTGTTAGATTTTGCCCGGTTCGATTACGCCAAAGTTACCGATAAAGCGATTGATACCGCCCTTAGTTTGATTGATTATTACGATTTACATAGCCAACCTTACGAGCCTGTACCACTCTCCAGGATTTTAGACAAGTTTGACCTGCGTTTTATGGACTTACCCGATACCACCTGTGGCTTTACCTTAGACGTTGAACGCAAAATCATTATTGCGCTCAACAACCGCCTGAGTACCGAGCTTACCCGCTACGTGGCGATGCACGAAGTTGGGCATGTGGCCTGCTGGCATCCAAACCAGCTTAACGCCTGTGCCAAAGGCGAAGGGTTATATGACCGCCTGGAAACCGAAGCCACCACTGTTGCGGCCTACGTGCTAATTCCCCAGGCCGCTATCGCTGACCCCCTGCGTGACACCGCCGAAGAAATCTCCACCTGTTTTATTGTGCCGCCCGAACTGGTCTTAATCCGCCGCGCTCTCTACATCCGTAAAGGCGTTTAGTTTATCCAAAGAAAAAACCCCTACCCAATAATTGGATAGAGGCTATTTTGGTAATTCGCTTATATTGTTCCCGATTCTCGGAAAGGTAGACACAGAGGTCTACCCCTACGAATTTCCCCTTCCCTGAATCAGGGAGGGGGTTAGGGAGTTAGGTCTATTACGGCAGAGGATACAATGCCGCCAAATCGGATTCATAGGCGTAGCGAGCATCCCGATAAAGGAACAACAGACCACGTGCATCCGACAGAGCAGCACCACCCGCCACTTCAGTTGCGGCGATTGTCACAGTCCCATTCGTCGGAACGCTGAAGCTGTCCGTCGCTATGAACCGAGGCGAACCAACGGTGTAGTTCAAATAGCCACTACTGGGTAGCGCATCGGTACAGGAACCAGTGTAATAGTTATCGCAACCAAGTAAGCGCAATCCAATCTTCTGACCTGCGCTCAACCCTAATACCGATAGGGGTACCGTCAAAATACTATTGGCGGAATTGAAATCGGCATCGGTGAAGTAATAGGCTGCAATAGTGCCAGTAGCTACGGTGTATATTTTAACTACATTTCGACCATCGGTATTGTTACCTGCCAAATCTGCGTTAAATACTATAAAGTCGGCTGCGCCATCGTTATTAGTATCCACGTAGACATCAAACTCGGTAGGAGCTTGTGGGGTCGCCCGGCGGTCAAAAGTGCTGATACCAAACTGGAGAACATCATCCCCCACGAAATCTCGCACCCCGAACGCCTTCAGATTTACCACCGTGTAATTGTCACCAGGGTTTGGCAGTGGGTTGGTCGGGCTACGCTTGTAGCTTAACAACTGGAAAGTATCAGTATTGCCAGCTACGGCACCACCAGGATTCTTGAAGGTGATGTTAGCCGACGAGCCAGTAATAGTAGCCTGAGTGAGAGCCGTGTTAGCCGAGCGGTGAGGGAAAACATGCCAGGGCAAAGTTACTAGGTTATTAGTTCCGGCGGTCAAAGTTAGATAACCATCGAACTCGAAACCGTTTAACCGAGTGCCGTTGTTACCATCAATACCCGCCGCCAGATTCCAAACGGGCAACTTGCTACCATCAATCTTGAGAGTGACGGTGAAAGAGGCTCGTCCGTTTGCCGGAACGGTAATTGATGCCGGAGCAGTTACCGTCACCGCGCCAGTAGCACCCAGTGCTGGGTCGCGGAAGGCTGGGGTAATGGCGTAAGTTTTGCTGGTGCTATTATTGTTAACCACCCCAACACTTTTGGTCAAGGTCTTAATAGTAGCCGCCACATTGTGGTAACCGAAAGACAAAGCCCCTGTATTCTCGGAGGGCACACCCGCCAGAGTATTGCTCTTAACGGCCTGATTTACCCGCACTTCGCCTGCCCCAATTGAGGTAATCGGAGTTGGGTATAAATCGCCATTGGAGTTAAGGGTCTTAATGCCCGTATAGGCCGTGTTCATTAACAAAGCCTTGACTTCATAGGCTGTGGCGGTAGGGAACTTTTGGCGTACCAGCAAGGCCGAACCAGAAACCATTGGGGCTGCGCCGGAAGTACCACCAAAGGCGGTAGTGCCAGTACCAGTACCAACTTGCGCCGAAATCGAAGCACCAGGCGCACCAATCTCAGGTTTAATGGTATTTTTGCTGATGAAAGGCCCACGTGAGGAAGAAGCAACCATCGTACCCTTCAAGGAAATAGCGTTAGCTGGGTCAAGAGTAAGGGTTACACCTGTGCCACCAACGCCGGGAGGGGTAAGTCCGCTTTTGATTCTATTAGCCGAAGCCTGACTAATAACAAAAGCCGGAATGCTGGGGTCGCCACCACCATAGCTGAAAACAAAGGGGTCACCAGGAGCAACCAAACCAATGATGGCCGCAATCGCCCCCGCCGCCTTGGCGTTTGAAACCTTGATACTAGCAGCACAAGTGCCCCGATTAATCAGGGCGATTTTGCCAGTCACGCCCGCTGGTATCGAACCGACGGTGCAAGCTGTACCAACAAACATCGTATCGCCCGTAATCGGGGCGGTCAGGGGAGCTGACCAATCCTGGAATAGGCTGTATTTGATTAACCCAGCGATAGAGGCTGGAGCGTCAATCTTAATCGGGAAAAGTTTCGCAGTGGGTACGTTGGTTTGGGCAACGCTGATAACGCCATCCCCGATGGAAGGTGAACCAACCACATAGGGCTTGTCGGAACCGTTACCAGCCGAGGCAACTACCACAATTCCGGCAATTACGGCATTGTTCAAAGCGTCGGAGTCGTCTGACTCCTGCTGACCGTAGTTTGAACCTAACGACAGGTTCATTACATCCACTTTGTCGCGGAAAGAACCATCCCCATTGGGATCAAGGGCATAATCAATCGCTTGCAAAATGGCAATACCACTACAAGAGGTCGCAACCGCGCTACAAACTCTGATTGCAACAATCTTCGCGTCAGGGGCAACACCCAAATGACCAGCGATAATGTCAGATACATGCGTACCGTGACCTTCAAAGTCAATCGGGTTCGGGTCTGGCTCTTCGGCAGTGTTAGGCCAGTTTTCACCAACGAAGTCGTAACCGCCGATTACCTTCGGGGCGGTTGGGCCAAAATAGTTGGCACAATCTCCAACCGGCAAAGTGGCATTACCAGCGTAACAGGTATTATAAAAATCAACTGTGCCAGGGCCACCCAAAGCGGCGTGGGTAAAGTCCGCACCAGAGTCCAGCACCGCCACGCGCAACCCTGCCCCGGTGTAACCTAAATCGTGAGCTTCAGTCCCACCGATGTAAGGAACGGTATCGGCCAGGTCTAACGAATAAGTACCGGGCTGGCGAATAGATTTAACATCCAGTTCTTTGGCAATCGCTTCAATCTTGGAAGCGTCTACCTTAACAATGACCGCATTCAAGGCAGCATGCAGACGGGCAATTACCTTAACACCGTATTTGGCGGCAAGTGTTGCCACTAACTTATCCTGAGAGCTGGTTACGCTACTCTTGGTAACACCCAAAGCTACGGGGGAGCCTTTGAGTTGGATAACTACCGTAACGCTACCTTTGGCACCCTTGAGACTCTCTCCAATAGGAGCCGTAGTACCTACCGAAACATCACTTGGTAAAGCCAATCCTTTGGCAGGATTGGACGAGGTTTTTGCCTCTACATCTGGAACTATCGTAATAGCTGGGGCCAGTGCGACAAGTAGCATGGCTACCAGTGCAACCAGCGTAAACCTCTTGTAGGACTCTCTCGTTCTCAACTTTTCTCTCCTGTAATTTTCATGCGATTTCAAGCGATGTTTCCGCTTGACGCTCGGCAATACAACAATTTCCAGGCAAAATAAAATGAACATAAACCCATCAAGGCTCAGTTAAGGCTTGATGGGTTTACTTGAACAAAAACATTTTGAAATTGCCCGGAAATCCAGCTAGGTAGTTTATACTCTACCCCTAAAGAAATAGCCAGTGCTTTTAAGGTAGCAGACGCAAAAGTCTACTTCCCTACAGGTCAAAAACTCGACCATTGAGCAAATAAACAAATTGCACAAATCTTAACTGCTGATTTACTGGCCTGATTAATTGAAGGTTGTGATGTGATACCTCAAACTCATTTAAACCGCTAAAAGAAATAGCCGTCACTCTTATTTAAGAGTTGGGTTTGAGTAAAGTGCAACGCTGCTTCACCTGATTCTAGAGTTTCTAAAGGAATGACTTCATCATAATCAAGGTTTATTTATTTGTCAAATTATTCAGGCTATTCTAATCAATTTGTAATGTTGAGAGCGGTTTTAGTTAGCAGATTATAATTTTGTCATCTAATAAACCGCTTTAACTTACGTTGCACGGTATTCTTGATAATCAAGGGCAAGGCCAAAGTGGTTTTTTTCAGTGACATCAATTCGGGCTTGGTGGCATAATCCAGCACTACCATTGTGGCCTCTAACATCCGGGGATGCACTATAGAATAGTAGCTACTATTATTATCAGCTTTTTCCTGCTGCAATTTCGGGCTTTTTTCCAGAAAATCTTCCCGCACAAACAGGAACATATTCTGGGCATACCAGTATTGTACTTCCGGGTTATGCCAGATTTTGGGGCGCAGACAATCTATGACCGTGAAACCCTTTTTCTGGAAACGCTCAATCCAGTATTCAGGCCATTGCGGATTAATGTGACCAGTGCCGACCTGATAGGGAACTGCCGCAGAGAATAGCACCACCGGGCCAAGCGAGGTTAGGGTTTCGACAAAAGTATCGGCAGAATCGGCGGCTAAATGTTCGGCGACCTCTAACGAGATAACCAGATCGTATTTTTTATTCTCGTGGAAGAATTGGTTCAGGTTATGGGGGTGAAAATCTTCAGGTGGGATTTGCAACATGTTGGGCTTGACATATTCTCCATCAACCCCGGTTATTTCCTTAACCCCCAACTCTTTTAGCACCGCCAGCCAGGTCCCGACCCCGCAACCAACGTCAATCGCTCGTTGGCAATCTATCAATTCCAATACCAGGGGTAAAACTAGCTGGGCCGAACGGCGCGAACCTTCACGTTGCTTATGATAAAAACTTTCGGTATATGGCTGCATCGAAATCTCTCCTGGTTTGTAGTGATAAATGGGATATGAGCAATCCCCGCTATAACATCAGCAATCTTAGGGTTGGAGTTAACTTTACTTCATCGAATAAACTATTGCAAGTTCAGACTCGTCCCCAAAGCCTCCTGCCTGACCTATAAATTCCTAATGTGACAATTTTAACATTCTGATAATAAGAACTTAACAGCGTGTTAAACTCTGGCATTGCATCCTACCTGCAAAGAGTTTTATACTTAGCTTTAATGTGGACGAACTGTTTTTTTATTTTCGGCAGGGAGAGCAAAAATGACCAGGGAAGGCTTCGTGCATGACTTACAACAGATGCAGGACGCGATTTTAGAGTTAGGTAGCATGGTGGATAAGGCTTTACATCAGGCGGTGGATGCCCTGAAACGGTGCGACCATTATTTAGCCCAGTATGTTATTAAAAACGATAAAAACATCAACGATAAACGTTATAATATCGAGGAGCAGGTTCAGATGGTGTTGGCGACTCAGCAGCCCGTCGCCCATGACCTGCGCCTGATTTTGACGATGCTTTTTATTGCCACTGAGTTAGAGCGGATGGGCGACCACGCCAAAGGGATTGCCCGGATTTGTGAGTTAATCGGGGAACAACCGCTAACCAAGCCTCTGATTGACATCCCCAAAATGGCCGAGAAATGCAGTAAAATGTTAAACGCCGCCCTGGACGCTTTTCTCAAGGAAGATGTGGCCGCCGCCCGCACTGTCGGCTGTCTGGATGACGAGGTGGATTTGCTCTATGACCAGATTTACCGCGATCTGTTACAATTGATGCTGCACGACCAGCAAAATGTTAATAGTGCGACTTACTTAATTTGGGTCGGGCATAATCTGGAGCGTTTCGCTGACCGGGTAGTTAATATCTGCGAACGCATTGTTTTCACCGCCACTGGGGAAATTCAGGAGATTAAAGGCTGTATCCCCGAAGAAAACGGCCCCCAACCTATCAGTGCCTTGATGGAACTGGAAGCCTGAACGGTTGTCGGTTGTCAGTCGTCGGTTGTCGGTGGTTAGAAGAAAGTGCCGAATGCCGAGTCGAGAGTCGAAAGAATTTGTAGGAGGATGCTCCGTCATCCGATATTTTTCGCAGGACAGAGCCTGCTCCTACAATTATTCCCAGACATTTGACTTTCGACCTTTGATTTTAGATATTCGATTTTAGATTATGAGAAAAAAGTACATTCGAGCCAGCGAAATAGGGGCGTATGTTTACTGTCGGCGGGCCTGGTGGCTGAAGCGGGTGGGCGGATTTCAGCCACAGGATGACGGACGATTTGCGGCGGGCGAACTGGCCCACACCCAGCACGGTATCAAGTTGCGCCGCAGTCAGCAAGGACGCAAAGCCGCCCTGATTTGTGCTACTCTGGCGATTCTGTTGTTGGTTACTAGCCTCTGGTTAGTGGTAGGGCCGCACTGAGAAGTTTTAAACCTAGCCCCCTTCCTGGAAGCGGAAGGGGAAGTAAGAATCCTTATTCTTACTCCTGACTTCTTATTTCCGATTATAGAGCATCACTCGCTTGATTTGCTCGATAACTTTGGTAACGGGAATGTCGCGGGGACAGGCATCGGTACAGTTAAAGACCGTGCGGCAACGCCAGACCCCTTCGCCCTCACTTAGTACACTCAGACGTTCGTCTGCGCCCTGGTCACGACTGTCAAAGATAAACCGATGGGCGTTGACGATAGCCGCCGGGCCGATAAACTCGCTATTCGACCAATAGGGCGGGCAACTTCCACTACAAGCCCCACACAGGATACATTTGGTAGTCTCGTCAAAGAGTTCATGTTCTTCGAGAGATTGAGGTCGCTCGCCAGTAGGGGGTTCGTCGTAATTTATCAGGTAGGGCTTGATTGATTTGTACTTATCAAAGAATGGCTCCATATCCACCACCAAATCCTTGATAATTTTGAAGCCTAGCATCGGCTCTAACTGAATCTTTTTACCCACATCCTGCACCAACACCTTACAGGCCAGCCGATTGCGCCCATTTATTCGCATAGCATCGCTACCACAGACCCCATGCGCACAACTCCGCCGGAAGGTTAACGTCCCGTCCTTATACCACTTGATACTATTCATCACGTCCAGCACCCGGTCAAGCGGGTCGGCCTCAAGCTCGTAAGTATCGAAATGGGCTTTTTTATCTTTTTCTGGGTCAAAGCGCAAAATTTTTACGGCAACTTGCATCTATTTTTACTCCACATTTAACTTTAATACTTTCGTTCTTTAGGCTGAAACCGGGTAATAACCACTGGTTTGTAAGCAAGTCGGGAAACCCCGCCATCGTCGCTACGGTAGGCCAGAGTATGAGCCAGGAAATTCACATCATCCCGGTTGAGCATATCCTCACGATAGTGGGCCCCGCGACTCTCCTTGCGTTCTAAAGCACCTTTGGTAGTGGCCTCGGCTAATTCCAGCAATGAACCAAGCTCCAGGGTTTCCAGCCGCTCAGTATTAAACTTGCTGCTGACATCCTGAATTTTTACCTTCTGATAGCGTTCCTTCAGCTCGGCGATTTTAGACATAGCGTGGGACATGCCTTTTTCGTCGCGCACCACCTGAACATTTTGCTGCATCTCGGTTTGCAATTCCTTACGGATATTAGCAGCATTCTCGGTACGACTCTGGCCCGTCCCGGCATTAACCCAGTTTATCAAATCCTTAGAACCCGTCTCGTGCTTGTCTGGCAAACTCTCGAAATCAGCCGTTTTGATATATTCGGCGGCTTGCATCCCGGCCCGTCGCCCGAAAACCACCAGGTCAACCAGCGAGTTAGTACCAAGACGGTTCGCGCCGTGTACCGAAACACAAGCCACCTCCCCGGCGGCATACAAACCGGGCATAACCGTGCCCTTTTCGTCCACAATCACCTCGCCATTAACATTGGTCGGAACCCCCCCCATTGCATAATGAGCGGTAGGCTGAATCGGCACACCCTGAGTGTAAGGCTCAACCTTGAGGTAAGTACGGGCGAAGTCGGTAATGTCGGGCAACTTGGCATCAATCACCTCTTTGCCCAGGTGGTCAACATGTAGATAGACGTAATCCTTGTCCGGCCCTGCCCCGCGCCCTTCCCGAATCTCCTGAATGATAAAGCGGCTGACCATATCGCGGGGAGCCAAGTCCTTGAGAGTGGGGGCATAACGCTCACAAAAACGCTCGCCCTCGGAATTCCGCAAAATCCCACCCTCACCTCGCGCCGCCTCCGAAAGCAAAATCCCGATGCGATAAAGCCCGGTGGGGTGAAACTGGTACATCTCCATATCCATCAGGGGGATGCCCGCCCGATAGGCACTGGTCATACCGTCGCCAGTACAGGCGTGAGCATTAGAAGTGACTTTCCAGCAGCGTCCATAACCCCCCGTAGCCAGAATAGTGGCTTTAGAATGGAAGGTGTGAAGCTCGCCCGTCTTAATATCAATTGCCGTAACACCCACGCACCGTCCGTTATTGATAAGCACATCCATCAAGTGGAATTCGTTGAAAAAGGTCACATTATTTTTGATGCCCTGTTGGTAAAGGGTCTGCAAAATCATATGTCCGGTGCGGTCAGCCGAATAACAGGAGCGGCGTACTGGGCCTTCGCCATAGTTGCGGGTGTGTCCCCCAAAGCGGCGTTGATCAATTTTGCCATCGGGCGTGCGGTTAAAAGGCAAGCCCATATGTTCCAGTTCGTAAATCGCGTCAATCGCTTCTTTAGCCAGCACCTCGGCGGCATCCTGGTCGGTCAGATAATCGCCACCCTTAACGGTGTCGAACATATGCCATTCCCAATGGTCTTCCTCATTATTGCCCAGAGCAGCGCAAATTCCGCCCTGCGCCGCGCCCGTATGCGAACGGCTGGGATAGAGCTTGCTGATAACCGCGACATTGCCCTTCCCCACCAGTTTAATAGCGGCAGAGAGGCCCGCCCCACCCGCCCCGATTACTATCGCATCAAATTTGTGATACATCCGTCAATTACTCCTCAAAATAGTGCCGAGTTAAAAGTAGTCAGAATTTGTAGGAGCAGGCTCTGTCCTGCGATATTCATTGGACAGTTCTGCGAAAATCATCGGATGGCGGAGCATCCTCCTACAATTATTCCCCAACTTTAGATATTCGATTTTAGATTTTGGATTTACCAACCGATAACCGACGACCGATGACTTACTTCGTCAATACTGGCTGGAACGTTATAATCACCTGTGCGCCAATAAGCATAAAAAACAGCCCCACCACATACAAAGTGGAAAGAGCAAAGACCCGCCAACCACGCGGCGGCACATAGTCATAAATCAGCACCCGCGCCCCATTTAGACCATGCAGCAAAGCCAGGAACAGTAAAATCAGGTCGTAGGTGCGCCAGAGTGGACTAGCCCAACGTTCGGCGATAAAATTATAGTTGATAATATCTACATTGTTAATAATGTGCATAATCGCCAGATGTCCGAGGGCAAAAGGGATTAGCAATATTCCCGACACCCGGAAAAAGTACCAGCTATACAACTCAAACTGATTAGCTGGTTTGGGCCGTGCGCCTTTAGAGGTATAGCGCGTTTTTTGCCCCGGTTTCTTCTGTACTTCGACTGCCATAAGAGTTCCTATCTATAGTCAAAAGTTGTTGGTTATTAGTTCTTGGTTGTTAGAAAAACTGTCAGCCATCAGCAAATGCTTTAACTCGTTACTCGCTACTCGCTACTTTTTAGGCCGGAGCTTCGATAGACCAATTCGACCAGTTGACTACTTTCAGCATCATAAAGGCGGCGGGCAACCAGGTAATAACAAAGAGGATCAGGGTCGCGTAATATAATTGACGCTGATATTTTATGGCTGACTCCCAGAAATCCAGCAAAATTATCCGCAACCCGTTACAGGCGTGAAACAAAACCGCCCCAACCAGCAGCACTTCGATAACCCGGAACGGTGGGAGGTGATAGAGGAATACTAACTCGTTGTAATATTTGGAGCCAAGCCCAATCAGATAGGTATCAGCAATATGCAGAAATAGAAACCCCAATATGCCAACCCCTGTCAGGCGATGGAGTATCCACAGCCACATGCCAGATTGACCTCGGTACATTTTGTCTTCTCCCTTGAATGTTTTCTTATTTTCTTTAAAATCTTCTCGGTTGTGAAGATTATAACACTCTCCCAAACCTATTGCAACGTAATTTTCCTTGAGGAAGTCTGTCATTCTGAGCGTAAGCGAAGAATCTCAATGTTATAAACAAGACCCTTCGCAAGCTCAGGGTGACTATCGTGGCGAACGTTTATGGCGGACAAGAAGGAAGGGGCTGAGGGTCGGTTTAGTTGAATGAAATCAGCTACTCTTGTATAATCAATCCGGGAAATCTTCCGTTAAATAGAAACACTTGGGCTTCGCTAAATAAAATTATATTAAAATATAGCACTATTCAGGCTGGAAAAGAGTGTAGTAACGTGGGAAGAAAACCAAAACCTGAGAGCCTGGAGCGCATGGAAAACAAAACGCCCCTGGCAGCCTACCTGGAACAGCTTTGTCGGGAGCGTGGGCTATCCTTACGGGCAGCTAGTATGAAGGCCAAGCTTGGAGAGGCCACTTTGGGCAATGTGGTGCGCGGTTATCGTCACCCCGACCCCAGTACCCTGCGTAAAATTGCCCTATCATTTGGCCTAAGCGAAGATGCTTTGCTGGAAATGGCCGGACATCGTACCAATCTTAAAGATAACATTGTGCCTGAAATTTCTGACCCCGAACTACGCGTCTATCTCTCCGCCGAAAAAATTAATGCCCTGTCGCAACGCGACCAGAACCTGATTAAGGATATTTTGCGCCACCTGATGGGTGATATTATGGTACATCTAAACGGTAAGGAGTCTTCCAACTATAGTACCGACAAAATAGAAACCTCTGGCTAATCCTCTATTTTCATCTTTGTAAATATCAATTGTTATAGGAATCTGGTATAATTTACTACAAGTATTGATAATCATGATTAGGCCATAATTAGCCAGATTTGGTGTAGGACGCGCCG
>Ga0209512_1001422_pt1 | contig 29578 bp, 26 predicted proteins | sample frozenSSSSmetaG_FD_184142 | JGI IMG/M metagenome (GOLD analysis project Ga0209512, IMG submission 184142) | Glacier valley bacterial and archeal communities from Borup Fiord, Nunavut, Canada, to study Microbial Dark Matter (Phase II) -... | ecosystem: Environmental > Aquatic > Freshwater > Ice >...
TGGGTGAACAGTTCGGGGCTTTCTGGCAAGTCAAAGTTGATAACGTGGCTGATACCCTTAACATCGAGGCCACGCGCCCCAACGTTAGTGGCAACCATCACGCGCACCTGTTTCTGACGGAAGGCCGCCATTACCGACTCACGGGCATTCTGACTCAGGTTGCCCTGTAGCCCGGCGGCGGAATATCCAGCAGTCTGCAAATGGGTGGTCAGGCGGTCTACCCCGTGCTTGGTACGCGCAAACACCAATATAGAATCGGTATTGTGGGTATCCAGCAAGTGGGCTAGAGCATAGGTTTTATCGGCTACGCGCATATCGTAAACCACATGTTCAATGTCAGGGCGGCTTTCGGGGCTATGCTCCAATAAAATCGAAGTGTAATCGCTCCGCAAATGCTTCTTGGCAGTTTGTAATACCCAATCCGGCAAAGTAGCCGAGAATAGGGCGGTTTGACGATATTCGCTAGGACTAGCAGCTTGGATGATTGCTTCGATGTCCTGGGTGAAGCCCCGGTCTAGCATTTCATCGGCCTCGTCCAGCACTAACATCCGCACTCTGTCGAGTTGTAGCGTTCCCCGGTTCAGGTGGTCACGCAAACGACCGGGAGTACCTACCACGATTTGGTAGCCGCCCTGGGTCAAGCCCCGGATTTGGCCTTGCATTCCGACCCCACCATAAATTGTGGTGGTGCGGATTGCCGAGCCACCGAGGTTCTTGAAAACCTGAGTAACTTGAACCGCCAGTTCGCGGGTTGGTACAATAACCAGACCCTGGATAGCTTTCGACTTGCGTTGGACGCGAGCCAGCATTGGTATAGCAAAGGCAGCAGTTTTGCCACTGCCAGTTACGGATTGGGCCACCAGGTCTTTTCCCGCCAGCAGTACGGGCAGAGATTGGGCCTGGATTTTGGTAGGTCGCTCAAAACCCAAACGGGCCAGCCCTTCGTGTAGGAAGGGGGGTAGGCCAAATTGGGCGAAGGTGACATCGGTTTCTAATTCGATGGCGGCCTCGGTCACGGTTTCTTCTAGTAAATTTGTGATTGTCACAGGTATAAGTTAACCTTTCTGCAATTCCTTATCAGGAAAGCAAGAGGGAGGTACTATTTTTAAGCTTCTCCCTAATATATGGGCAATTAAATGATTTAGGTTTTCGGGGCAAACTCTCAGCTTAATAAATTTCAAGGGGTTTTTTTCACCTTGATTTGCTAAGAAGTTATAGGTCAGTCCCAATGATTTTGCCGCACTCAAAAAAATAGCGACACTCTCATAGTGTCGTAGCGAGGCTACTAGGTCAGACCAACGAAAGTCCTATGAATAATTAGTTCAGCCAGGAGGAAAGCTTCAAAAGGGGTAATACCAGGTGACACGGAAAAGTGTCAGTTACTAAAGAAGTTCCCTTGAGGTGCATCAAGACATTGATGCAATCTACAACCACAGCCATATGTTTATTCAATTGTTAGTATAACACACTTGTCAAATTGTTGCACACAGTACTGATGGGCACGAAAAAGGCGACTTACACAGTCGCCCCAACGGTTAAATTCGCTATTTACTTTTTGATAATCATTTTAGGCTTCAAGCCGGATGTCCGACGGAATACTGTCGGTTCTGGCCCAGCTCCGCAACCAACCCGGTTTTTGATAACGGGCTACTACCTCAAAAGTTTCCCAGGTACCATCGTGTTTGGCCCAATATTCACTTACAAAGTAAGAATATTCGTCACGCTGAGGGTAATAGACCACGATAAAGGTGCCACTATCCTTTACAAAGCTACTCTTTTTCGCTGCATTTGTAGCAGCAATTTCATTAAGAAACATAATATCTGTACCGATTCCTTTAGTCTGGAACATGCTTCAGCACATATTCTTCAACCTAGTATATTCGGCCACTTTGCCCAAACACACCTTTGCTGCGTCTTTGTAGCTCTACTTCTCCATTTACTTTTTAAGGTATTTTGCTGTACCTTGGTACGAAGAAAAGATGGCGTTCTGTAAAACCGAAAAAATTATTGATAAAAACTGCGGTCAAAAGCTAAAATATTACTTTTCACCACTATATAAACGTTATCATATCAATAAAGTTCCAGTCTATGAACTACTTCTCAAGAAGCTTCACGATATCTTAATATTGGGGACGGGGTTATGAAGGGTTATTCTGGATGGAATAAGGCCAGCAATACAGCGGGGGTCAGGAGTAGGATTCCGTGATATTCCCGAATTGAATTTAGATGTTTATCACCACTGATTATATATTCCGCCCCACCCGCCACTGCACATTCAATAAACTTATCATCGTCAGGGTCATTTATAACCACCGGCGGGATAATAGCAGGTTCAACTAGCGTCCCTATCAACCTGAATCCAGCAATAATCTCGGCTATCTCGGCCTCGTTTAATTGATGCAATTTTTGGATTTTGGGATAGTTTAGGGCGGCCTTCCATTCTTCCAAAATAGCTTCTGAAAGGAGTAGTTCAAATGCCTCTTGATTGAGCAGCTCGAAAATACGGGCCGGGCCGCCTGTGGGAGATAGAAAGCTACTAACCACCACATTAGTATCAATTACAATCCTCATAGCGACGGTTTTTTACGGACAGCCTGTACCGCTTCTTCAGCTAATAGATCGGCTGCGGCAGGAGTAAGGTTAGTTTGTTCGCTGGTTTCACGCAGTTTAGCGAAAAAAGCTTCACGTTGGCGTTTCCATTGATTATAAATTTCAATTGGTACAACGGCGGCTACCGCTTGCCCATGCCGCTCTACCACAAATTTATCCTGTCGAGCGGTAATTTCGTTGAGAATCTTGCCAAAACTGCGGCCAGCCTCGGAGGCTCCAATTGTTTTTTCCATTATCCTATATCCTTTCTTATTATACGTATTTTACAGGTATTATGTATTTACCGCAATTCTCCTGGGTTTTACAGCCAATTGACAACTGCCCGGCGTTCCACATTGCCGAAGCTTATGATTTTGCCCGGAACCATTGTTAATAACATCACGTAACAAATTTTAATACCAAATTCCTTTACCCCAAAATCTTCTATGCTATAATCATTTCAAGTAAACGGGTGGTAAACAAAAATGATTACCACTTGATAGGGGTCGAGGATGAACGATTCTGACATTGCTTTGTCAGGTATCAAGGTTTCGTCGGAGGGCGAAACCCCAACAGAGTGTCATACACCAGGAGTCCCAGCATGACCAGCAAAGAGGATTTAGAATTATTAGTAGTTACTATTCGCCAGTTTATCGGTAAAGCTCAGAAAGAAAACGATACTTTTGAATATTTCCGCCTCTGGGAAGAGCTTAGGTTTGCCGAAAGTGCCTTGAGAGGCTTACTCAAAGGCCAACTACAATCCCGGTCAACCTTTGCCAGCGCGAATCTGGCCCTCATTTAAGCTGCAAACAGCGTTTCGGTAGGGCAAATCGTTGAACTGCCGAAATTAAAAGCAAACCTCCCCTTTTTACAATGACGTAAGAGGCTCCCCAAAAGACAAGTTTTGCCGATTGTACTGGCTTTGTCAAGGCTGGTATAATATTGGTGTGGCTGAGTTTTTTATTTAATTAAGACTTTCGCTTTGGAACTCACTAATTGGATTAAATAGCTACAAATTGAACTTAATAATTGGCCTCAAGCGAAAGTCCTATAAATAAGGAGGGTCTCAAGGATGATTCCCAAGCTGGAAAAACGTAAATTAGTGTGCGTTTTTATGGGTGAACACGACTTGTACAAAGACAAGCCGCTTTACCACGCTATTACTTTACGCTTACGTCAGGAACAATTCCACGGTATCAGCGTCGTCAAAGGGATTGAAGGCTTTGGCCCCCACTCTTTGATGCGTAAGAGTGCTACTGGTAATCTGCTTAATATTAGTGCCGATCCTCCAATTATAATTTATGTGGTTGAGAGGGAAGACCGAGTAGACCGTTTACTTGAAATTTTGGACGAAATGATGGTAGATGGTGAGGTATTCGTAAGTGAGGTAGAGGGTATTAGCTACCTGCGCTCTAAAACTAATCGTTAACATCCAGCGCGAGGGCTATTAATGTTCCGCAATAAGACGCTTGTACAAACGGGACAAGTTACAACAGTTTTGAATCGAATGTCCAATTGGCCCTTGCGCTATATTTTTTTCCCCCTGATTATTTTTTCATTGCCCTATTTGCTCCTGGCTATACTTTCCCCGGAAGGCCAACTCTTTAATTGGACACTCTGGAATTTTCAGGATACCACTCAATTTTATTCAGCCTTTGCCCAGGGGGAAAACGGCGGCTTTTTGTACGCTAACCAGTTCACCGCCGAAAATACTACCGATGCTCTGGGCTACACCACTTACTTTATTCTCGGCTGGCTATCAGCCCCACTAAATCTTGGCCCTGAAATCGCCACACATATCGGGCGACTGGCGGGGGCAATTCTGGTATTGGTGGGGACATGGCGATTGGCGGGGCTTTATTTTAAAGATGAGGCTAGAGCAGAAAGGCTAAAACGGCTGGCGGCGGTACTTTCATTATTCGGGGTTGGGCCTGGAATTTTTATAGTTCCTCTATTGGTAATTTTTGGGGTAGCCATGTCCAGTGTCTTCTGGCTCATTTTGACTTTCACCACCCCTTTTTATATTCTTTTCGCGCCCCATTATAGTCTGAGCATTGGCTTATTTCTTTTGTTCATTGATAAGTTAGCCAAAAATGAAGATAAAAGTAACCAGTCTGATTTTGCGTTGCTCAAAGCGGCCTTATATTTGCTGGCGGCGGGAATAATGAACCCATCGGCGATTACGGTTGGAATAGTGTGTGCCGGGGTTTATTACGGTGTTAGGTTTCTAGGCTCTCGAAACTGGCAATATATACTACGGGGCGCAGCCGTTATTACCCCTTCCTTGCCCTTAGTGGCTTATTTTGGGCTAGTGCTGGCCTATTTTCCCGGCTGGAATCACCCACAGTTTCGGGAAAACGTTAGCGACAACTTTAGTTTTTTCTCCTTGCTGCTAATGTTGGGCGTGCCATTCTGGTTTGCGCTTTATGAGGTGATAGCCAAAGGTTTGGAAGTCTGGCGAGGTAAAAAGTGGCAGGGCTCGGCGGTCTACTGGATTGCTTATACCTGGTTTGTAACTAATTTACTACTGCTATTCCTACCTTTCTGGCAGTCGGGGCGGTATCTCTGCGGGTTTTACTCGGCTTGTATCCTGCCGGGTATTAGCGGACTGGAACGTTTTTTAAACCATTTTTTTGCGGATAAGATCAAACGGCGGGCGGTATGGCAAAGGCGTATCCTCTTTTTTTGTTTGTTACCCGCCCTGCTCGATATGACCGTTATTACTATGCTTAACCTTGCCGCGCCAAATGAAACCTCGAATTTCCTGCCGAAAGATTGGCAAACCTCCTTGCAATGGCTAGGGCAAAACTCTGGCAAGGATGATGTGATTTTATCAACGCCTGATTTTGGCCTTTATGTGCCATATTTCACGCACGCCCACACCATCGCCAGCCATTACCACCGCAGTATTGATTATCCCGGTAAACTTCAGGGAATTAGCACCTTTTATGACCCAACGGCGGCTCTACCACCCAAATTGGCGTTTCTGAACCACGAGCATGTTACCTACGCGATTGGGTTAGATAGTGAGGTAAAGCTTGACCCGCGCCTTAGTGCTAACTTCAGCCCGGTCTTTTCAAGTGGTGAAGTAAAGGTATACCGTTATAAACCAGATTCCGCCAGGGGTTGAATTCAGTCCTCCAATTCCTCTAATATTTCGGCATTGTGCTGCCCCAATCCTGGCACGGGGTCTAACCGATGGGGTAAACCACTTAGCCCAAAGGGAGTGACCAACACTTCTAATTCGCGCCCGTCTATACCCTCAATAGTGGCAAAACGATTACGCGCCCGAAGTTGGGGATGGTTGGCGACGGTCTCCAGTTCGTTTACTCGCCCAAATGGTATATCGGCTTCCTCTAACCTTTTTTCCAACTCGTCTACTGAAACTTCCGAAAATATCTCCTCAATCAAGGCTTCCAGCTCGTGACGGGCGGCAACCCTTTTTTCGTTGGAGTCATAACGAGTATCCGTTGCTAAATCAGGTCGGGCAAGAGCAATTTTACACAACCTTCGCCACTGTTCTTCGTTTTGCACCGCTAGATTCACGCTGCCATCTTTGGCACGGTATATCCCGTAAGGCACAATCAGGTTATGCCGCCCTGCGCTGCGTTGGGGTGCTCGCCCGGTGTACATACTGTAATACAAATAGGGGGCTGTCCATTCAACGGTGGTTTCAAGCAAACTGGTTTCAATATGCTGACCCTGCCCGGTAGCATCGCGCTGTCGCAAGGCTAACAGAATCGAGGAAAAAGAGTAGACCGCCGCCGAAATATCCGAGACCGAAATCCCCACTTTCATCGGCTCATCGGCACTTCCCGTCAGGGCAAAAACCCCCGCCTCACCCTGTAGCAACAAATCGTAGGCTTTGCGGTCACGGTATGGCCCACTCAGTCCGTAGCCGCTAATAAAACAGGTGATAAGTTTTGGATAACGCTGCCGCAGTTCGTCCGCGCCTAATCCCAAGCGTTCCGCCGCTCCAGGCGCAAGGTTTTGCACAAAAATATCGCTACGAGCCAACAACTTATGGATAATTTCCCGGCTTTCGGGCTGTTTCATATCCAGCGCGAGGCTACGTTTGCCCCGGTTGGCCCACACAAACCAACTACTGTTATCCTTGCCCGCCGCGCTGTCATATTGACGGGCGAAGTCGCCACCGTCAGGCCGCTCAATTTTTATTACGTCCGCCCCCATATCCGCCAGATAACGGGTACATAGTGGTGCAGCAATCGCTTGTTCCAAGCTCAAAACCCGCAAGCCGGATAGGGGTAGGGTTGGTGTATTGGTCATGATTCTTTCTCGGAGTATAGGTGAAAAGAATTAATCGCCTACTGTTATGATGCTACAATTTTCACAGATTAATTGCTCAAAAATTCCGCCAGAATATTTTACCAAAACTTCGCCACAAACCGGGCAATTTGTTATAGGCGTAAAATCGTCTTCTGATTGATTTTGAAAATACCAGTAGTAAGACCTTCGGACAAGATTGAGGCCGATTTGCGCTTCTCGACCTTTCTGATTAATGGAGCTTGAAATATCAGCCAGTTCTTTTTCGGCCCAAGCTTCGTATTCACCAGAAGCAAGCCACAGGTGGTCAACCGAGCTATAAATCCATCTCCAAAATGATATTTCTTGAGCTAATTCTTCGCTCATCCCCAAAGTTTCGGGTGGTACTTCTAGGTTACAATTGATACAATGCACCGGGTTATAGCTGAGAGCATACATAAGCTTGACGGGTGGAGTGTTTTTACATTTGCAAATTTCATCTTTAGGAGTCAGTTCAGGGGGTTTAAGTCTGAAATAAATATCTTTGGAAGTCACATGCTACCTCCGAGGCTACGCAAAATAGCCTGAATTTTAACTTTCAGGTCGGGTAGGTCATTCTGAACTACATTCCAAATTTCATTTACGTCTATTTTAAAATACTCATGAATCAAGTAATTTCGAGTTGAAATAACTTGAGGCCAGGGGATTTCAGGATGATTTAATCTGGTAGCTTCCGAAATATTTCGAGCAGCTTCGCCAATTACCTGTATATAGTAAACCACCCATACTTGTAGCATTTCATCCGCTTCGAGTTTAGCTTTTCCTGAAATAGCTCGACTTTCAATATAACTAATTGCTTCTAAAATATCTATGCAGCGTTCGCGTTCGTCTCTCATAATGGCACTGCATCCTTTAAAACTCGTGCTTTGATGCGCTCTTTTAAGGCTCTTTCAGTTGCAACATCTACTTTGCGGCCTAAAAGTGTTTCCAAATCCAATAACAAACCCATTCGGTCTAATAGACTACGATTCAATTCCATTTCGACTAAAAAATCAATATCGCTCTTTTCGTCGGCCTCACCCCGCGCCACCGAACCGAAGATTCGGACGTTATAAGCACCATGTTTGGCGGCAATTTTTAGTATTTCTTCGCGGTTTGTTTTTATTAATTCGTATATATCCATAACCAAAACCTCCATGCTTGGTAAATCCTCATAGACAAAGGCTATCCAAATTATAGTACGGAATGATAGGCAAAATAGCAACCATTTATTGCCATGCATCGCTTGTGGCGTTATACTTTACTACAGGATTGCTATCTATTTCACAAAACATGCCGGGAGGCAGGAGGATTTATATGAGGGAAATCTCAACGAACGAGATTAGCAAGGCGGTGGCGGAGCTCTGTCGTCAGGCCAATTTTGAGCTACCCGCCGACTTTGTAACAGCCTTGCGGGCCGCCACTGCTAAGGAAGTATCGCCACGCGGCCTGAGAACCTTGCAACTGCTTGACCAGAATCAGGAAGTCGCCCGCGCTGAACAAGTCCCCACCTGTCAGGATACGGGTTACGTAATAGTTTTTGCCGAGGTTGGCGCGGAGGCAAAGGTAGTGGGCGGAACAATCGAAGACGCGATTCAGGCCGGGGTTGGACAGGGCTATCACGATAACTATCTGCGGGCCTCAATGGTGGAAGACCCCCTTTTTGGACGTAAAAACACGGGCAACAATACCCCCGCCATGACCCATTATGATTTTATCCCCGGCGACAAAATTTATATTACGCTAGTAGTAAAAGGCGGCGGCTCGGAAAACTCCACCAAACTTTATATGCTCACTCCAGCGCAGGGAGCGGAAGGGGTAAAGAAAGCGGTGGTAGACGCGGTTAAAACTGCCGGGCCAAATGCCTGTCCGCCGCTAGTGGTCTGTGTGGGCGTAGGTGGCACTGCCGACAAAGCCATGCTGATTGCCAAGCAGGCCAGTCTGCGCGAGGTTGGTGCGCCCCATCCCGACAAACGGATTGCCCAGTTTGAGCGGGAATTACTGGAAGATATAAACGCTACGGGGGTGGGGCCACAGGGTTACGGCGGGCGCGTAACGGCTTTGGCGGTTCATGTCGAGACCTTCCCAACCCATATCGCTTCGTTGCCAGTGGCGGTCAATTTACAATGCCACGCCGTGCGGCGAGCCTCTGCGACGGTTTAAGCAGTTGTCGGTTGTCAGTCGTCGGTGGTCGGTAAATTCTTAAACTCGGCACTCGGCACTTTTTACTCGTTACTATTTTCGGGGAGATAAAAATGACAGAAGTACAAGACCCGGTGAAAATTCAGACTCCATTATCCAAAGAAATGGCGGTCTCTCTGAAAGCGGGCGACCAGGTATTAATTACGGGGGTGTTATATACCGGGCGGGATGCCGCCCACAAGCGTTTTGCCGAAACTTTGGCTAAAGGTGAACCCCTCCCGGTAGACTTGAGCGGTCAGATTTTATATTACGTTGGGCCGAGTCCAGCCAAACCGGGACAGGTTATTGGGTCTGCGGGGCCAACCACCGCTACCCGCATGGATAGCTATACCCCCACCTTATTAGCGTTAGGGTTGCGGGGAATGATTGGCAAGGGCAAACGCAGCGAAGCGGTGCGACAGGCGTTACAGGAATACGGTGGGGTTTATTTTGGGGCAATTGGCGGGCTAGGGGCCTTGCTGGCGAAGTGCATCAAAAAGTCCGAGGTGATAGCCTACGCCGATTTAGGGGCAGAAGCGGTACATCGCCTGGAAGTCGAGGATTTCCCGGCAGTGGTGCTTTGTGACGCGCATGGTGGCGACCTCTATTCCAGTGCCGTCCACGAATGGGAGCTGGAGTAGGGTTGTTGGTTGTTAGTTGTTGGTTGTCGGACGAAATTCCAAAGGCAGGGGCATTTATGTAGGAGGATGCTCCGTCATCCAATTGTTACCGCAGGGCAGAGCCTGCTCCTATGTTAACTTCTAACCTCTATTTATAATCCGTGAAACATTTTCCCCTTAATTGGTGTCAGAGCTTAGTGAATGCGGAAGATGGGCATTTCCAGGGCTGGTGACAGAATAGAAACTTTTAACCAGCAGGATTGCCCGACCTAAAAGTTTGTGATAGACTCCAGGTGGGAAGTCATGGGAATTTCGTTAGCGTTGCGCCGTAGTAGGATAGAGCTAGGTTCCTTAGCCCTTAAAGATAAACAAACGGCGAACAAAATGTCCGAGAGCCATCGGCTGGAATTACAACCGAAAATTCAAACCGATGGCCTTAATGCCGATAAAGCCATACCCGAAATTCCCCTTGAAACCGTATATATAGAGCGATGCAAAAACGGCGACCAACAAGCCTTTGGTCTGCTGATAGAAATGCACCAGGATAAGGTTTATAACCTGGCTTTTCGGATTTTGCAGAACGCCGAAGAAGCTGACGATGCCGCCCAGGAAGCCTTTTTCAAAGTCTGGCAAGCCTTACCGAATTTTCGGGGGGATGCCAAGTTTAGCACCTGGCTCTATCGGATTGTGCATAATCATTGTTTGAACCGCTTGCGCGCAAATAAAAGTAACCCTCGGACGGTTTCGGTGGAAACATCTTATGACGATGAGGGCGAGGAGCGGGATATACTGACGAATATCGCTGGGGATGAGGGCGATAACCCGTCCCTACAGTTTGAGGGGCAAGAACAGCGCGAGGTAATCTGGAATCAAATAGACGCGCTTCCGGCTAAATATCGGGCAATTATTGCAATGTATTATTCAGATGAACTTTCTTATGAAGAAATCGCCGAGGTGTTAGACATCCCGGTGGGCACAGTAAAAACCCACTTATACCGAGCCAAAGCTCAACTTAAAACGCGGCTTACCGAACTTGGCAACCAGGGCATTATAGATATAAAGCGACAATAATATGGCAGACTTAAACTTAAATAATAATCCGGGGGCAAAGCGGCCCAACCGAAATTATGATAATCTGGAGCAAATTCTAGCGGGGCGACCCAAAGAAAAAGCTGCAAATGATATGGCTGACCGGGTTATGGCCCGGATTGCGGCTCTTTCGGCTATCCAGGTTGCGCCCGTTACCCCGCTTAATAAAACGCTGGTCGAGCCTTCCCCGGTTAAGGTAAAGTATGCGCCCCCGCCTATAACCCCCATGTTGGATTTCAGCGAAGATATTTCGCCCCGCCAGCGTCGCTTCAATTTCTATCTGTTTGCGATGGCCTGGATTGGGGCTTGCCTAGCGATTGCGGCCTTGCTGTGGACGCTGGTGATTAACCCAATTTTGGAAGGCGGCAACTGGAGCTGGCTGTTGAAGGTGCAGGAGTGGGTTATGAATCTGGTGGATGGTCTTAACAACTTCTTTAGCGTGGTTGGGCCATATCTCCCGACAATTGTAAGCGTTACGGTGGGGGTTAGCCTGATGTTGATTATCTTCCGCTCCCAACAACGCCAAACATGGTCAAACTAAAGATAGACCTAACCCCCTAACCCCCAGGACACGATGCATCGTGTCCCTACAAAGGGGGAATAATGCCAGGAGTTGATGCTTTTTTAGAAAGGTATTTTTGTGAAACCTGATGCCAACCACTACGGGACTTTTTCGGTTTTCGAGCTAGAACGACAACCCCTCCCTACCCTTATGGTCAAAGATTTCTTCTGCCGCCAGATAAAATCGGACGAAGCGGAACTGATGCAACAGGTTATGAACAAATCCGGGCAATATGTCCCAGACCACGCCGCTACAAAATTGGCGGAGGGTTGTCTCGGTTATATCGGGCAGGTACATTTGCCGGAAACCGATAGCTTGCTACCTGTAGCTTACGGCTGGGTTAACCTCAAGGGCGAAACGCTAGGGCCAACTGGTTTTGCCTTCCATCCCCCTACCACCGATGTGTATCTTTTTGACTTTGCCACTATGCCCGACTATCGGGGGCGCAGCTACTACCCGGCTCTGCTGATTTATATATTGGGTGAGCTAAAAGCGCAAGGATATAAAAGAGCCTGGATTGGCACTGCCCCTGGCAACGCGGTATCGGCCCGTAGCATCGCCCGCACTGGTTTTCAGTTAGTAGGTTACTCCAATATCATTCCCCAACCCGCCGGACAACCCTGGAAGTTTGAAACAATTGTATCGCCCGATATTAGTCCGGAAATTGCCGAGCTTGCCCAGGCATCAGTGGTTCGGGTTGGAAAAGAGGAAGTAGAATTATGAAGATTATCTTAACCTCGATTGACCGGAAATTGTTAGAGTCGTGGAAACGATTTTGTGGGGATTTAAACAATGTAACAATTTATCATGGTTCCATCCTAGATTTGGAATGTGACGCGGTTGTCAGCCCAGCAAATAGTTTTGGTTTTATGGACGGTGGAATTGACGCGCTTTATACAAAGCACTTTGGTAAAGATGTCCAGAAAAAAGTTCAAGACCTAATCAAAACAAAACATCATGGGGAATTACTTGTAGGTTCGGCAGATATAGTTGCTACTGAGAACCAGCGCATTCCTTTCCTAATTGCTGCCCCTACGATGCGAGTACCAATGATTCTTAAAGATAGTGTGAACCCTTATTTAGCCGCCAGAGCTGTTTTTCTCCTGATTAAGTATGGGAATTTTTCGGTAGAGCCCCAATTAGGAAAACCAATAAAAGAATTTGTACAAAGCGTTGCCTTCCCTGGCTTGGGAACAGGGGTTGGACAAGTAGGGTTAAATACTTGCGCCCATCAGGTGCGTCAGGCTATTGAAGAAGTATTTCTGAACCAGAAAAACTTTCCTAGAACTTGGTCGGAAGCGCAACAAGAACATCAAAAGCTTTATACCGATAGAATTAGAGATTTACAGTACGAGTAAATTTTTTAATATAATATCAGTAGAGCTATACAACATTCACCCCTTTCCCTCACAGACTCCCTAAAAATTTCACAAACCTTACCCATTTAAAGATGGTTATTTGCAAACGCATGGGCTATAATCCATGAGGTTTGACCGAATAGGGGATTGAGATAAAAGGAGTTTATAGGTGAGCCTGATAGATGCCAATGGTGTTAACCCAACCGCACTAATGTCACAACCGCTTTTGATGGACGGGAAAATCTTAGCCAAAGAAGAACGGGCCAAGCTGAAAGGGGCAGTGGCCGATTTTGTGGCGCAACAGGGCTATGCGCCCGGTCTGGCGGTAGTGCTGGTGGGCGAAGACCAGGCTTCGATTGATTACAGCCGCGTTCTGGTTAAAAATGCCAACGATATGGGAATGAATTCCTGGCATATCGTGATGCCCCGCAATACTACCGCCGCCGAGTTTACCGCTAAATTAACCGAACTGAATAACGACCCAATGGTGCATGGCATTTCGATTCAGTGGCCCTTGCCGCCGCATATTACCTTTGAACAAGCCACCACCACTTTAGACCCGCGCAAGGATGTGGAAGGCTATCATCCCCTTTCCAGTGGGCGACTTTACGGCGGATTGGATACCTTTATCCCGGCTACCCCTTTGGGTGGGATGCGCCTGTTGCAACATTATGGCTTTTCGGTAGAGAGCAAAACCTGTCTGGTAGTAGGTTGCGGCGTAACGGTAGGTCGCCCGCTAGTAACGCTGCTGTGGCATGCCGGGGCTACCACTCTGGTGGTACACAAACCCACCCCCCTTGAAGTAACGGTAAAATTGGCAAAAGAGGCTGACTTTGTGTTTGGGGCGGCGGGAGTTGCCCATATTATCCGGGGCGAAATGCTCAAACCGGGCGCGGTAGTGGTAGATTTTGGCATGAGTTTTATTAACGGCGAGATGTACGGCGATGTGGAAGTCGAAAGCGTCAAGCAGGTTGCCGCCGCCGTCACGACCAGTCCCTCAGTATCGGGTCGCCTGACCACGATTGCTCTGTTAGAAAATGTGCTAAAAGCTGCGAGGAAGCAGTTAGAGGTGTCAGGAGTCAGGAGTCAGGAGTCAGAATAAGAGCGCGTTCTCATAAGGCAAACAAATGAGCAGGATTATGAAGTTCAATGAATGGGTCGGGGCTATCTCTGTTTTTTTGCCACTTATGGGAGCAGGCATAGGCTTTTTTCTTTCTTCGCAAAGATGGTTAGGCTTTCTACTTGGTTTTGGAGTCGGACTGTTAGTATATTTTCTGGTATCTTTTATTAGTCAGATAGTTGGGGATATAACAGGATATTTTAGGGTATATGTGCCAGATAGGAATGTAAATCTATCCGCAGAATTAAACCCAGTGTTGGTCTTCTTTGCAATTATTGGGTTTTGGGGGGTTCATGGGGTTAGCTTTGGGATAGCAGGGAACGATTTTGCTACTCCCGCCAACAGCACTCTTTTTACAATAATAACCAATGGTGCTACTTAATGGTTGAGTATGGCAAAATAGCCAAATTTAGCAACAACAAGCCTATTTGGATGCTTTAATTGGTACTATTAGCATCCCAAAAAGCATGTTTAAAGCCTTTTATAAGGCAATTTTACCCTTTTTTAGGGGTCATTACCCTATTCAATGACTAAGTAGCACCACTGGTTAATAGCAATTGTGGGTTGGTTTTTCCTAGGTTTGATTTGTTGTGTAGGTTTAATGATACCTGGCCTACTTGAAAAGAAAATATATCGCAGAGTACCCACCGATTGGCCCGCCTATATTTTTACGAGACGAAAATCTAAAACTGCAATTGATATAAAATCAAGGTTAGAGGGAATAGAAAGCGATACCTCCGACCACAATACTCACAAAAAACAATAAACATTCACCCTGCATGTTCCCCCTTCCCCGAGTCACCCACCTGAGTATAGGAGGGGCAGCTGTCCGGGGGCTAGGGGGTTAGGTTATCCAACACATGAACAAAACAATTAGCGAATTTCTGGAACAACTTGGCTCAGACGCGCCGACTCCCGGTGGCGGAGGAGCGGCGGCCCTGACCGGAGCGACGGCTGCTGGGCTGGTAACGATGGTGGCGCGACTTACCACCGGGCGCGAGGCATTTGCGACTCACGAAACCCGTTTGCAGGAAATTATCGGGCAGGGTGACGAGCTACGCCAGGAGTTATTAGCGGCAATAGAAGGCGATGCCACCGCCTTTGAAACCCTGATGAGCAGCTATCGTCTACCCAAAACTACCCCTGAAGAAAAAGCCGAGCGCACCTCTAAGATTCAGGAAGGTCTATTGTTGGCAACCGAGTCACCACTCGGCATCGCCCATCGTTGCGCGACTCTGGTAGAACTGGCAGCGGAGTTGGTCGAAATTGGCAACCCGCTCACCGTGTCGGATGCTGGCACGGCGGCGGTTTTAGCCGAATCCGCCTTGCAGGGGGCTTTGCTACAGGCGCGTATTAACCTTAAATCTCTCAAAAACGCTGAATATGTCGAGAAAACTCGCGCCGAGATAGCCGAACTAACCCAACATAGCCAAACCGCCCGTGATAATGCCCTGCACGCTACCCTGGCAAAATTGAATTAGGAGTTAGGTTATGCCCGAATTTATACCTGGAATTGAACTCAATCGCCGCTTTTATTTTGAGGCCGTGCGCCCGATTCTGGCTAAAGATTTCCCCAATTTGACCCATGCTGCCGCTACTATCGGCCCAGGTAGTGAGGTGCTGGGCTTTGACACGCCGATGTCCACCGACCACGATTGGGGCCCGAGGGTCGTATTATTTTTACAAGAGCCAGATTTGGGCTTGGCGGAACACATCCGCGAGACAATGAGCCAGGATCTTCCCTATACTTTCTACGGCTATTCGGTAAATTTTGAACAGCATCCTGACGAACTCCACACTCGTGTAATAAAACCAATCAGCGAAGGGCCAATCAAGCATCGCGTTTTTATTACTACTGTGCGAGATTTTTTCCAGCAACATTTGGCCTATGAAATTGACCAACCCCTGAAAGCCGCCGACTGGCTAACCATTCCTGCCCAAAAGCTGCGAGAAGTTACGGCTGGGGCGGTGTATTACGATGGAAGCGGGCATTTAACCAAACTACGTCAGCGTTTTGCTTATTACCCACAGGAGGTCTGGCTTTATTTGCTGGCGGCGGGTTGGCGACGCATTGGACAGGAAGGGCCTTTGATGTCCCGCGCTGGATTTGTAGGCGATGAAATTGGTTCGGCAGTAATCGGGGCGCGGCTAGTGCGGGATATTATGAATTTGGCTTTCCTGCTGGAAAAACAGTACGCCCCCTACCCCAAATGGTTTGGCACGGCTTTTCAACAGCTAAAAAGTGCGGCAGAACTTTCACCCTTGTTGCGACGGGTTCAGCTCGCCCCCGATTGGCAAGAACGGGAGGCCGCCCTTATTCCAGCTTATGAATATCTGGCCCGCACTCATAACAGCCTCGGCATCACCAAGAAAATGCCCGAAACCGTTTCTGATTTCCACAACCGTCCTTTCAAGGTGATTCAGGCCGAAACTTTTGCCCAGGCGATTCTGGCACAAATTAACGACCCGGAGGTTAAACGAATTGCTGCCCTACCCCTTATCGGCAGTATAGACCAGTTCAGCGATAGCACCGACCTCCGTTATAGTTCTTTGAGTGCTCGGCTTAAAAATTTATATAAGTAACCGGGACTCCAAGAATCCAGGTCAACCCTTTAGCTACCCCGAACCAGACCGCAAATTTCCCCATTTATTACTTTTTATTAGCCCAATAATTAACCAAAATCTTGTATAATGCAGCCATAAGATAAATCTAAGGATAGTAGCAAGGCAGCCCGATGGGTAGCCCCAACAAAAGAAAGAAATCATGACCCCTGTTAATAATAAAAAAGGGCCTGTTAGCTTAAAACAACGCCGCAGCCGGATTATTCGGCTTTTTCGCTGGCTATTGTGGGATATAACCCTGGAAAAAACCCAAAGCCAGATTTTGGGCAAAAAGTGGGTGGAAAAAGGCAAGGTCGCCCGTAATCATCGGCGGGCGGTGCGTTTCCGCGAAACTGCCATAGAGCTTGGCGGGGTTTTAATCAAGTTGGGGCAATACCTGAGTGCCCGTTTTGACCTGTTGCCTGAAGAATGGATCGAGGAACTCAGCAAGTTGCAGGATGCGGTGCCTTCGGTGGATTTTGCCGAGCTAAAGCCGATTATCGAGGCAGATTTTGGCGCACCTTTATCTGAACTTTTTTTGCGGATTAACGAAAAGCCCCTCGCCAGTGCCTCTTTAGGGCAGGTGCATGAAGCCTGGCTACTAGATGGGCAACATGTGGCAGTCAAAGTACGCCGCCCCGGTATTGAATTTATTATCGAGGCTGACCTGGAAGCCCTGAACAGGGTAATTGATTTTCTAACCCGCCGCACTGACCTGGGCAAATTGGCTGACTTGCGAGGGATTGCCGCCGAATTCAACCGCACCCTGCGGCGCGAACTGGACTATGTGGAGGAGGGCAAGAGTGCCGAGAAAATCAAGGAAAACCTCAAGAATCTCAAATATGTTTATGTGCCGATAATTTATTGGGAGCGTTCCAGCAAACGGATTTTAACCACTGAGTTTATTGATGGAGTAAAGGTCACAAACTACCCCGCTCTGGAAGAAAAAGGTATAGACCGCGACCTTGCCGCCCGTATTCTGGCAAACGCTTATCTGAATCAGGTTTTGATTGACGGCTATTTCCACGCCGACCCCCACCCCGGCAACCTCTTTTTGCGCGAAGGGTCACACGGCGTTGAGGTCGTTTTTATTGATTTTGGAATGGTGGGCGAAATTCCACCCAAAATGAAATCCGGGCTACGAAAGCTGGTTTTTATGGTGGTGACGCGGGACGTGGATGGGGTGGTTACGGCCTTGCGGGAGCTGGGGTTTGTCAAAAAAGAAGAGGATGTAGACAAGATTCGGATTGCGGTTAGCTTTATTCTCGATAAGTTTATGGGGATAAATCTGGGCCAGCTTAAAGATATGGATTTCCGCAAGGCTTTTGACGAAATTAACTATGTGGTATACAGCCAACCTGTCTATTTACCCGCCGATTTCTCGTTTTTAAGCCGCGCCCTCGAAACCCTGATTGGCCTTTGCACCAGCCTCAGCCCCAAACTCAATTTTCTGGAGGAAAGCAAACCCTTTATCCAACGAATGGCCCAGGGCGATACAGTTGGGGCTACCGATGGTAACCCGGTAGCGGGGGCAATGGGTATGCTACAGGGTATCTTAACACCCGAATTTCTGGAGCAGCTACAGGGAAATCTTTTAAAACTGGTTACTCTACCCCGTGACCTTAGCAACACCCTCGACAAGCTGGAAAGTGGGCGTATCCAGGTGCAGTTCCAATCCACCGAACTCAAACAGATTGTGGAGCGGGTCGAGCGCGAAAGTCGCCTCACACAAGGTATTCTGGTGGGTCTTTCGGCTATCTTTTCGGCATTCTTGCTGTGGTGGACAAGTCGAGGCTTCGGACGACGAGCGTAGAAGTTGTTGATTGTTAGTTCTTGGTTGTTGGTTAGGAAGTCATCTCCCAATCTTCAAGTCGAAGGTTTTGGATGCGGCTAAATTCGCCCGTATTGTGGGTTACAAGGGTAAGGTCTTGAGCGAGGGCGATGGCGGCTATTAGAGAACCAATCATCTGACCCAAGCGATGGAGACGGGCACGTTCTTGACCACACATACGGGAGGCTTTATCATCAAAAGGTAAACAGGCAAAAGTGTTCATAAAAGCGTTACGGTCAGCCAAGGTTTTAGTTGGATTGTTGCTACCATAACCGCCGGCATACAACTCGACTTTAACTATGGTGCAGAGGGCGGGATAGTGGGCAATTTTTGTCGCAAGGCGGGCGATTGACCATTAAGGTAGCGGATGCAAGTGTTAGTATCGAGCAGATAAATCATGGCAGCTCTTCGCGGATTTCGTACTCGCCTTGTGGGAGGCGTTCCAGAGGGTTGTCACGAAACATGCCGTAGGTTTGTTCAAAAAACCCTGCGGGCCAGCCAAGATTTTCAGAGGCTTCCAAACTGTTATGCGGCTGGATTACTACCAGAACTTCAAGTTCCGTATTGGCGAGATTAGTAGCTAATTCCAGTTTTAGCAGACCGTCTGCCCCAACATGGGCATGTACTTCTATACTTTGCATTGGGATTTTCCTCCCTGGCAGTTTTTATAAATTGTTTTCCATCTAGATTAGATTATAAATTAATCGCGCAAGTAGGAAAAATCATAACTCCCTTTAAACATTAAAAAGGGAAGTATCCGTCCATACTCCCCTTTTCCTAAAGAACCTCGGTAAAATTTGCTGGAATTAAGAGCCAGGCGGCCTTTCCCCCAGAACTAGCTTGGTATCATGCTCATTTTTATTCTTGGAGGTTAGCGTAACCGTAATGGTATCGCCGGGTTTCTTGTTTAAAAGGACTTTTGACAAATCAGATGTATCCTTTATATCGCTACCATCAATTTTTATGATAACGTCACCTGCTTTCCAACCTGCTTTAGCGGCGGGTGAATTGGCGGCTACTGATGTCACCAATATTCCGGTATCTAGTGGCAAATTATAGCGCAAAGCCACCGCAGAATTAACATTAGTCAGATTAATGCCCAGGTAAGGACGAGTAACAGGTTTACCCTGAATAAAACCTTCTATCAAGGGTTTGACCTGATTGATAGATATAGCAAAGCCAATACTTTGGGCTGCCCCCCCGTCAAGCGGGCTAGAGGCAACGGCGGTATTAATCCCCACAATCTCCCCGTTGAGATTAACCAGTGGGCCACCACTATTACCCGGATTGATAGCGGCATCGGTCTGGATAAGGTCAGTCAGGGCCACACCATTTTCTTCATCAATGCTCCTGCCCAGCGCACTAACAATCCCGGCAGTTACCGAAGAACCGCCTTTTAAACCTAAAGCGTTCCCGATAGCTACTACCCAATCCCCGACCTCTAACTGAGTTGAGTCACCCATTTTTACAGTAGGTAGGTTCTGCCCTTCAATTTTGATTACCGCAATATCGTTATTTGGGTCATGCCCAATCAGTTTGGCATCAAATTTGCGCCCATCATTTAAGCCAACCCGAATATTTGTACCATTTTCAATCACGTGATTATTAGTAATAATGTAACCGTCGGCGGTTACAATCGAGCCAGTGCCAATCCCTTGCCCCTGCTGCACTCTGCCAAATGTATCCTGCGTTTGAGATAGAACCGAAACCAACACAACTCCTGGTGATACTGTTTTTACTACACTTTTAATGGAGGGTTGCGGATTTGTAGTTGTATCAAGAGCGGCAGTTTTAGCGGCAACCGCTGTTGTGGTGGGGTCTGTAGCCGCTACAGTGGTTGTATTGCTGGAATTTACCGTAGGAGTAGCTAAATTTGAGTTTGTAGAGCTTGTAGTAGAAGTTGTCGTAGCGGATGTACCAGCCAAAGGACTACAACCTATTAATATTAGGCTTAATAAAATAGTTACAATTAAGGCCAGAAAGGGCCTTCTTTTGCCCCCGACGATGGGCTTGCTCATTTGACTGCTCCTTTTAAATTACATTTATTGGTTTCACAGCTAACCATTAAGCATAAAATGTTCCAATAAACTCTTTGGGTAAAAAGAGATTTAAGGAATCAGGTAGGTAGTTATTCAGGAGTTTTGTTATTTTGAGCTTTAGGGGAAGGTTAGGTTCTCGGCGATACACGAAAATGAGTTGATAGGTTCAAGTTGATAAATCCAGGGGGTTTTAAAATGTAGTAGTGATTAATAAACCTTAATAATTAAACCCGTAAATAGTTTGGGGCTGCCCGGCAATAAATCACCTAGCTAAAAGAGCTTATAGCCTAACCATTGGATGTGGTTTAGCAACTAAACTACTTGTTAAACCTACAGGCTCTCTTAGCGCGGTAGCTTTAGTCCCGCGTAATCCAATACCTGCCCTTTTTACGGGTTTTTTTGTTAAACTTCATAGTCACTACTACCTAACTCCCTTTTTCAACTTTCGAGCTTGGTTTTTTGACTTTCGACTTTAGACCTTCGACTTTTAACCAACCACCCCAATTTGATAGACCGTTTCTCCCGCAGACTCGAAAATTTGAGCCACTGAATCGGCCTCAGTAGGGGGGACAACGGCGGCAAAACCAATCCCCATATTGAAAGTTTTATACATTTCTTCGTTGGGTATATTGCCCGTTGCCTGAATCAAGTCGAAAATCGGGGTAGGCTCCCATGAACCGTAATCAATTTTTGCCAGTAGCCCAGCCGGAATAATCTTTTGCAACTTGCCGAAGCCGCTCCCGGTGATATGGGCTAAACCGTGCAGAGGGGCGTTAGCCGCCACCGCCGCCAACACCGCTTTAACATAAATTCGGGTAGGGGTTAGCAAAACCTCAGCCAGGGTGCGGCCTTTGAGGATAGAAGGAGAATCTTCAAGCTGGTAACGGGAGAAAAGGGCACGGCGGGCCAGCGAATAGCCATTGCTGTGTAAACCGCTACTGGCGAGACCCAGAATTACATCATCAGACTGAATAGCCTCCCCGGTGATAAGTTTAGCGCGTTCCACCACCCCAAAAGCACTGCCCGCCATATCATACTCGCCCTCGGCATAAAAGCCGGGCATCTCGGCGGTTTCCCCCCCGATGATACTGCAATTGGCCTGACGACAACCCTCCGCCACCCCTTCGGCCACCTGTCCAGCTACTTCTGGGTCAAGCTTCCCGGTGGCAAAATAGGGCAGAAATACCAGGGGTTCAGCCCCGCGCCGCGCCAAATCGTTGACGCACATCGCCACCAAATCTATCCCGACGGTATTATGTCGCCCGGTCATAAAGGCAATTTTTAGTTTAGTGCCAACCCCATCACTACCACCTAGCAACATCGGCTCTTTATAACCCTGAAAGCGGGCATCAAAAAGTACCACTCCGGCCTGTTCGACAATTTCAGGGCGGTAGGTACGGCGGGCGGTCATAAAAGCACGTTGACTGGCATCGTCACCCGCTTTAATATCAACCCCGGCGGTCAGGTAGGAAAGGGAAGGGGGAATTTTATCGGAAGGATTCATCGCGCTCATGCTTCCGAGCCAGCCCGGCTCTGCAACAGCAAGGCACTAACGATTTGAAGCAACTCTTCTTCCTTGTAGGGTTTCACCAGGAAGCCATCCGCGCCGACCTCCTCAGCCTTCTGGCGGTGCTTCAAACCCGCCCGACTGGTAAGCATTATAATTGGCACGGCCTGATAAAGCGGACTGCTTTTCAGGAGGGTAGTCAACTCGTAGCCATCCATGCGGGGCATCTCAATGTCCATAATAATCAGGTCGGGGGCGGACTGTTGTTGAATAATTTCCAGAGCCTCTTGCCCGTCCTTGCTAGTACGCACCCGAAAGCCCGATTTTTCCAGCATCCCCGAAAGCACCTTGCGAACGCTTAACGAGTCGTCCACCACCTGAATGAGAGGGGCGCGACGCTGGCGGAAAACCTCCGAAGGTGAATTACCCAAAGAACCAGTAGTGCGAGCGCGGCGTACAACTTCTGGCCCAGCCTTGACATCGGGGCGAGAACGCGCCCCCGGCGGCGAGACATAGCCCGAAGCGTAGGAAGAACGATTGGCCGAACTCCGCAACAACTCATAAATATTGAGTATCAGAATAACCTGACCGCTACCCAAAATCGTTGAGCCAAGCAAACCGGGCATCGCTTTCAGGTGCGTTCCCAGGTCTTTAATAACCACCTCTTGCTGCCCAATCAGCGTATCCACCTGTAAGGCGCAACGGTCTGGCCCACTAATAAACAAAATGGGTTGCTCAGTCTGGGTACGCTCGTGGTCATCATCCTGCACATTGCGGCGAAGGTGGGCAGGTAGCCGCAACAATTCGCTCAGGTTTAGCAAGGGTAAACTCTGATTCTCGCCATCCAGCCGGAAATAAGGCCGCCCGTTGAATCGCTCGATTACCCCGGCATCCAGACGGGTGGTGCGCCCCACCACGCTGAGGGGGATAGCGTAGGAATAACCCTGCGAGCGCATCAGCACGGCGCGAGTAATGGTCAGGGTGCTTGGTAGGCGGATACTGAAAGTAGTGCCTTTACCTGGCTCGGAACTAACCTCAATAACCCCTTTAAGGTCAGCAATATTAGCCCGCACCACGTCCAAACCAACCCCGCGTCCCGAAATTTCGCTGATTGTCACCGACGTGCTAAAGCCCGGTAAAAACATCAGGTTATAGATTTCTTCTTCCGACAGGATTGTGTCGCCCTTAACAAAACCCTTCTCGATACCCTTGTGTAGCAGCATCTGGGTATCAATGCCCCGCCCGTCGTCACTGACCTCAATCACCACTTGCGTACCTTCGGTGCGAGCGGCAAAAGTGATAGTAGCCTGGCGGGGCTTGCCCATACTGATACGCACTCCCGGCGGCTCAACCCCATGGTCAATGGCGTTGCGGATAAGGTGCAACAGGGGGTCGCCGATTTCCTCAAAGATAGTTTTGTCCACCTGAGTATTTTCACCCTGCACCACAAACTGAACCTCTTTGGCCTGATTGGCGGCGATAGTCCGCACCGTGCGATACAGGCGGGGAGTCAGGTTGGAAAGTGGAACCAGCCGGACTTTAACCAGCTTGTCTTGCAGGTCGTCGGTGATACGCCCCTGCTGCACCGTCACATTCTCAACCTCATTCCGCAGATTTTCCATCTCACGTTGAATCGTACCCAGGTCAGCCACCGTTTCGCTCATTTCACGGGAAAGCTGGTGGAACTCGGTATAACGATCCATTTCCAGAGTATCAAACTCACCCGCGTAAGTGTCCTTGCCGTTTTCCGATTTATTACCATAAAGCCGCTCAAATTCGCCGTTTTTAGGTGTGCCAGCCGCTCCAATATCAGAGGTTTTCAGTAGCTCCACCTCGTAGCGGGTCTCAAGCTCACGGGCTACCCGTTGCAAGCGGCGCAACGACAGGGTAAATTCTTCCACCGAGCGGTTAAGAATATTGCCGCGTTGCTCCAGAACGGTGCGGTTGATGACCATCTCACCCACCTGGTTCATCATCTCGTTCAGTCGCTTAATCGGGACGCGCACCCCTAATTCAACCTCTATGGGGCCAGTCGAAGTGGTCGTTTGGGTGACAGCCATCGCGGCGGTAGCATTAGCCTCAACCTGCTCGGCGGCGGCTTGCTGAGCCTGGAGAGCCTCTATCGCCGCAATATCCTCATCGCTGACGGTACGGGCCTCTACCGGGGCGGGTTCTTCGAGCTGTGGAGCCACGGGAGCATGCTTGCGCTCGAAAATAATCGCCCCACCCAGATTTTCTTCCGCTTCTTCTTCCTGACCCTGCCCACTTAGAATCTCGGCATAGCGCGGGCGTAATTCGTCCAACAAGCGGGGGTTTTCGGGCTGCCCAGCCGCCAGACCGCGCACATTTACATCCATCGCGTTAAAGGTGGTGAAAAGCAACTGCACTACGTCTTCGTTGACCTGCATTGTGCCATCGTAGAGCTTATCCAACAAATCTTCCATCAAATGCCCGGTCTGGCTGATGACGTTAAAACCGACCATTGCCGCCGAGCCTTTGAGGGTATGGGCGGTGCGGCGAATTTCGCGTACCAATTCGCGGTTGCCGGGGTTACGCTCCAGAGCCGCCAACCGAGTATCCAAATCCTGAATATGCTCCTCGGCTTCAGTGGCAAAAATCTCTGCCAGTTCCGCATCTACCTCCACTCCTGTGGGTGGGGAGGAAGGTTGAGCAAACGGGGGCGGGGTATAAAAGCTATGGGTCGGTGGCTCAGGGGCAGTTGCAAAATCGAACGGCAGAGCGGACTCAAAGTCTTCTTCCTCAGTTGTAAAATCTTCCGGGCTAGTGGTCGGGGCGGACTCTGGCACGGGTGGCGATAACAAGGCTTGGGCCCCGTCCCGATAAGGCTCAAGCAGGAATTGCAAATCCTCCAAAGAGTTTTTGAGCATCTCGCCAGCCTGTGGTTCAGGTTTTAACTCGCCAGTTTGCAACAAATCGGCCAGACTCTCGATAATATTGAGCTGCCGGGAAACTAGCGGCAAGCCCATCATCTCCGCCGCCTTCCGCATGGTAGAAGCTTTGTCCTGGATTTTCCTGATCGAGCCATCTTCCACGCTCTCCGGGCCAAAGTTGTTAATCAGCTCTACTAACTTATCCAGGTCGCTCTGGGCTTCGGCTAAAAAGAGTGGGCCTGGATCAAAGCCAAAATCAATCTCAGCCTCATTTTCCTCGTTCAGAGCCGCCAGAGCCGCCGCTTCCTCGTCGGTCAGGTCGCCATAGGCACTTAAATCCAGCTCCCCGCCCTCGTGCATGGCCGCGATAGCCGCTTCTACTGCCGCTTCTTCCTCGGCAGTCATACCGAGCAGGGGCTTTTCGGTGGGCAGGTCTTTTTCCAGGCTATTTTTTAGCTCTTCCGCCGCTTCTATCTGGCTAGGGTTGGTTACTTTCGCCGACCAATCCTCAAATTTAGGAATGGCGGGCATGCTATTCCCCGAAAATGTTGACAGAGTAGCTTCGTTTTCAGGTTCGAGTCCTGAAAGTAGGTCGGCAGCATCGGCAAAATCGTTAAGTTTTTCGTGAGCAAAATCAAACTGGGAGGTGTGTATATCGCTACCCAGCGTATCCCGGATACGAGTATCAGAAGCGGTAATATCCTGTCCTAAAGTTGCCAGTAGGTCGGCATCGCTCATCACAATCCGGCCCGACATTGGCACAACCTCAAATTGAGCCATATTATCGGGAATCAGTGGCAAAATCTCATCCTGCAAACGGCTTACCTGTTGGTCAACCATATTAGTGGATAAAATATCGTCCAGCCCCGAAAGCTCAACCGAGAGTGGTTCAAAATCCAGATTAATCTCGGATTTATTGGCTCCTTGCCCACTATCAGGCAAATTAACAGGACTACGTAGCCAGGGTGGAGTAGTTGAATCCAACTTATGGGGCGGAGTAGACAGATTCCCCAAATCGCTCTGGAAATCACTCAGACTAAAACTGGCCTGGGAACTACCCCAACCCGAATTAGGCGACACCTCCGGCCCGCGTGTCACCATTTCCTCAAACGAAAGGTCATTATCGCTGGCTTCGTCTGGCTCAAAAGCCGGGAAAGGATAGGGGAAATTAGCCGCCGCATTTTGCGTCCTAACATCTTCGATAGACGGTGACTCAGAAGTCGCTCCAGCGGGGGGTAAATCCAGCTCGTCAAAAACCAGGTCAAACAAAGGGCTGTTCAACCATTCGTCTGCCGCCGATGCAGTCTGAGCTTGAGGTTGCGAAGGGGCAGGTGGCATTACTACCCCGTTACCGTTTTGTTTATTCGGGCCAAGCTCACGCATTAAATCCTCTAACGACTGGTCGGGCGGGGGGGTCGAGCGCGGAATGGGCGTAACCGGGTTGGGAATCGAGAAAGAAGAAGTTGGTGGGTTATTATAGGCCGCCGCCGCCATACCGGGATAGGTGGGCTGGTCGGAAAATTCCATAGGCTCATAATAAGGGGTGGCGGGTTCAGGCGTTTCGAGTTCGTCGCGCGACTTCTGGATAAGTTGCTCAATATTATTAACATGAGCCGTTAGGGTTTGCACCAGGTTGGGGGTAAAAGTTTCGCGCTTCTCGTAATAAGGGAACAGAGTATGCTCAATGGCGTACCCCTCCTGGCGCATTTCCTCAAGTTCCAGCATCGAGGCTGAACCTTTGATGCTATGCGCCAACCGATAGCATTCCTCCAGACTCTCCCGCGACTTCGGTTTGACCGAAAGAGTTTGGAGATGTCTTTGCAGTTGGGGTATATACTCGCTGACCTCATCCAAAAAGGACAGCACTATTTCCTTGTCGTATCCCATAGATTAGTTTAGCTCCCTACCCCAGAGCCTGTGGGCGGGGTTTGGTATTCTCGCGTTCCACTGGCTGGCTAGGACTATAGAAACGACCAGTGGTAACTTCCTCAAACATTGTATCAAACAGGTTATCATCACTTTCATTCAGCATCGAACTCAGGTCAGCCTCTGCCTCGCTCGCTCTAACCTTTGGCTCAGGGGCGGAGGGCATTTGGGAATGTCCGTTGCTAATCGGAATAGGTTGGGAGATTTCCAGGTTGTTATTATGCGTAACAATCGCCGAAGGCAAGGGCGTAAAAATATCCTGAACCATTGGCGGGTGGTCATAGATATTGCCAGCCTGGAGAGCCGGGGCATAGCCAGAGACCTTGAAGGCCGCTACCGAGTTGCGGAGTTCATCGGCGGTGCGGGCTACCAGAGCCGTAACCTCGCTGGATTTGCGGCGGAGGTTGGTGGCTTCGCTGGTAAGAGCCGAAATTTCCACCATACTTTGGGCAATGCTGGAAGAAGTAGTAGCCTGTTGCTGCGATACCGCCGAGATGTTCAAAATCAAGTCGGCTAGTTCATCTACCACTTGCCCAATCGCGCTAAGGGCTTTACCGGCTTCGTCCGCTACCTTCGAGCCTTCAACCACTTCACCTGTGCTTTCTTCCATCGCGATAACGGCAGCGTTAGTATCATCCTGAATAGATTTAACCAGCGCGGCAATCTCACGGGTAGCATTAGCACTACGTTGAGCCAGACGGCGCACTTCTTCGGTAACTACCGAGAAGCCCTTACCCTGCTCTCCCGCCATCGCCGCTTGTATAGCCGCGTTAAGAGCCAACATATTGGTCTGGTCAGCAATATCATCAATCAATTTCACAATTTCACCGATTTGCTGCGAACTTTCACCCAACCGCTTAATCTTCTTGGCGGTTTCCTGCACGTTACCCCGGATGCGGTTCATACTACCGATGGTTTTTGTTACAGCCTCACCACCGTAACGGGCGTTGGCGCGGGCTTCCTGGGCTACGTTTGCGGCATCTCCGGCGGCTGCGGAGACCCTTTGAATGGAGATATTCATCTCATTAACCGAAGATGTTACCGCCATAACCCGGTTGGCCTGTCGGTCTGACACCACATCAATCTGGCGGTTATTGGCGACCAGTTGGTCTACAAAAACGGTGGTCTGGTTGGTAGCGGCCTGAATGTTCATAACGGTTTTACGCAACTCCTCAATCATCAGGTTGAAGGAGTCGGCGATAGCTCCGGTAATATCCGCCGTAACTTCGGCCTGTACCGTCAAATCCCCTTCCGCCACCGTACTAATTTCGTCTAGCAGCCGGGTAATCTGCATCTGTAGTTCTTCTTTTTCCTCGCGGGTCTGGATTAATGCCAGCGTATTATCAAACATCGCGTTGAGCGACTCACCCAAACGACCTAGCTCGTCCCGGCTGTTTACTGGAACACGGGCATCAAAATCGCCAATACCAATCCGACCAAGCACGCGGGAGATACGACGCACCGGGCGCGTAAGGGCGTTGGCAATTAGCAGAGCCAGCAAAATCAAGAGGATTAAGAAGATCCCACCGATAATCAAAGCGGTAGTGGTAATGTTATTGGCGGCAGCGGCATAGGTGGTATCTGGCACTACGATATAATAGTTCCAGTCCTTGCCACTTGAAAGGCGGTAATAGGCGGCGGCGAAAGCTTGTTTATCCAGGGTCAGGTCGAAGAATACATTTTCTGTATCAAATTTGTCGCTTCTGGCTCGTTGCTCCACCAGAGGAATTACATCCTGATGTCCGCCAAAATCGAAGACCTCCGGGAAGCGACCCGAAGCCTGTAACTGACCCCGACTGCCTGGATCGCTACTATTAGTGGGTATTGAATACAAAAGGCTGAACAGATATTTTTTAAAGTTAGTACCATCGGCAGTGCGACTATCGGCAATCCGTATCCCCTGGTTATCCACCAACATGGTATAACTGCCAGTACCAGCAGCCTCTTTGTCACGGTTTACAATCAACCAGATTCTATCAAGGTTAACGCGAGTGACCGCCAGACCGATAGTATCCCCGGCAAAGTCGCGAATAGGGCTACCAAAATAGATGTAGGCCACCACCTTCCCGGTGGTTTCGTTAAAAGTAACTAATTGGACATCGGAGACGAAACGTTGCGCTTTATTCTGAATAACCGCCTTAAAATAGGGGGTTTTGGTGACATCGCTGGTTTCGCCCGATTTGATACCACCATCGGGCTCGGAGGTCAATTCGACCTGTCCATTCAAACCAGCCACAAATAGATAGGCATCCGCTCCCAAACTGGAGGTACGTGAACTTAGTAAAGCGATGGTATCACGCTGGTCACGGTCGTTAGGGCCGAGGCTGGAGCGGTCTGATACGGTTTTCTTCATAAAACTACGCACCGCGTCACTGGTGGAGATTAACGAGGTTTCGTTAGAGCGAGCAGTTAAAAAATCACCGACCGTAGTAGAGGTATTACGGGCCGTATTAGATAGGTTACGTTGGGCCTCCTTCAGCAAACCCTGACGGGCCTGTCCCTGGTTAATCAGTGTAACAGGGATAAGGGCAATCGCCCCTACTACCAGGAACGCCAGTAACAATTTGTAAAAAATCGGCCAGTCATTTATTCGGATTATACTACGCATCGCTGGATTTCTCCTCCGGGCTTGTTAATCTATGGGCAGCCGTTTTCGCTGGGGGCTGTGCCATTATACAGCAGGCTCAAACTGAAGCATGGCGGGCGACGTAATCAGGCGTTGCACGTCCAGTAGAGCGGTGGATTGCTTTGTTTCGGGGTCAGTATAAACTCCCGCCAGATAATTACTTACCGGGCCATATTCAATGTAAGAATCAGGTGCGGGGGGAGTTACCGCGTCGGGCTGCACAAATAACACTCCCTTTATCTCGTCTACTACCAATCCCACTAATAAATTGCCTTGATAGCCTACCAGAAGGCGCGGTACAGAGCGACCAAAGCCTATCCCCAGGTCAAAGCCAGC
>Ga0209512_1001423_pt1 | contig 29558 bp, 26 predicted proteins | sample frozenSSSSmetaG_FD_184142 | JGI IMG/M metagenome (GOLD analysis project Ga0209512, IMG submission 184142) | Glacier valley bacterial and archeal communities from Borup Fiord, Nunavut, Canada, to study Microbial Dark Matter (Phase II) -... | ecosystem: Environmental > Aquatic > Freshwater > Ice >...
ACGCTTGCTTCAAGATAGACATTATCTCGCTGTCACTATATTTTGATCTTTTCATTTGTAGAATCTCCTTTTTTATTATTAGAAAATTCTACTCATTTTGTCGATTGTTTTTAGGGATGATTACCTAAGGATATTGTTTGTTTCAAGAATCTCGCCAAGCGCAATGCTCCCTGCGTCTCCTATTTCAGTGCCCCAGAATTCCAAATAAGTAACGGTTTTGTTTGTTTTAAGAATTTCAGTAAGTAACCTAAAATCCATGGTATTGATTTTTTGATTACTGAACTTAATAGCATTAAAATCATTTGAAGACTTGAGGAATTCTCGTAAAGTATTTGCTGTTTTCGACATAATTGGGATTTAACCCTAATTATAATTTTTATCAAATATAATCTCTAGCAATTCACTTGCCTTAGAAATCGTCTTGATCTCTAGCTGGTCCTTTAGTTCATCTGGTATATTTACTAAGTCCTTTCTATTCGCTTCTGGGATCACTACTATTTTGATGTTGCTCCTAACTGCAGCAGCTAGCTTCTCTTTTAAGCCGCCTATTTCTAGCACATCACCGTACAATCCGATCTCGCCGGTCATTGCCACATCTTGCCTGGCTCTTATCCCTGATAGTAGTGAAGTAATAGCGGCATATACAGTTATCCCAGCAGATGCCCTTCTTTCGGGGTTGCTCCTTCTAATAAATGTACGTGGATATCGTTTTTGCTAATATCAAGTATCTGGAGTTCTTTTTCTCTTAAGTCAGCTATAGCCCTTGCAAAAGCTACCTCTATAGATTCTTTTAACACTTCACCAAGCTTTCCTGTAGCTTTTATCTTACCAGTACCAGAGATAGCCATAGCCTCGATACTTATTGTACTACCGCCCATTGAAGTGTAAGCAAGACCCTTTACTTTTCCTACTGCTGGGATTTGGTTCAATTTCTCCTTAGAAATCTTTTTGCTACCAAAATATTCCTCTAACAGTTTTTCATCTATATCTAAATGTAATGACTTATCTTTAGCAAATCTTTTACTAAATAAGTAGTTTTGTACTAATGACCTAAGGCATCTTTCTAATTCTCTTATCCCAGATTCTTTTGTATAATTGACAATGATTTCTTTAATGACCTGCTCAGTAATTATTATTTCATTATTGTTTGCATCTTCTAATATTTTCGGTATCAAATGTTTTTTCGCTATCTCAAGCTTCTCCCCATCTGTATAACCACTAATATTTATTACTTCCATTCTATTGAGTAATGGAAGAGACATTCCTTCTGTTGAATTTGCAGTAGCTATAAAGAATATTTCTGATAAATCAAAAGTCGCATCAAAATAATCATCACTAAATTGAGAGTTTTGTTCCGGATCAAGTAAGGCAAGTAAGGCGCCCTCTATTCCGCTTTTATAAACTCCTTGGCTGATTTTGTCTATTTCATCTAAAATCATTATAGGATTCCAAACGCCCGCCATCTTGATCATCATCATTACTTTACTAGGCTCAGCTCCTGTGTACGTTCTACGGAAGCCTTTAATTACAGAGGCATCATTTGTACCACCTAATGGCAGCCTAATGCATTTCCGTCCTAGTGCCTCTGCTAGTGCATTTGCTATAGATGTTTTACCAACTCCCGGGGGGCCAACTAGGCAAAGTATAGGTGGTTTTGCACTACCTCCCTCTATACTAAAAATTAATGATTTGAGGATACAGTGTTTTATTTCCTCTAAACCGTAATGATTTTGTTCTAATTTCTGTCTGATCGTCGTAACATCAGTTTCTAGCTTACTCTTATTACCCCAAGGGAGTCCTAATAATAATGCTAATTGATGTCGATATTCAGGTTTTTCGGTTGAAGAAGCGTGCTGATAACTTATATAAATTTCCTTTGCGTAGCTTCTTATATTATCTGGAAGTGGAAGCTTTTCTATTGAAAAGCCAATATTATTTATATCAAACTTTCCTACACTAATGCTATCCTTTGCTTCATTGTCTAACTTATTTTGATAGTCTTCAAATTCTTTAGCATGAAGTTCACATAAATCATCTTTATTAACTTTATTGAAAGAGTCAGCAGCCATTTTTAAGTTTCCTAACTGAAACCAATTCTTACCTATAGCGCTGTGATAAATAGCAGGAGTACCTTCTCCTCTCCCGTTTATATCATACCAGCTGAGTCCTAGCATGTAATTTGTTATTGCTTCTTCATAACGCTCTAATCGATTAAAACAACGAGCTTTGTATGCATAATAGCAACCGTTCTCCGGATCAGAGTTTATTAGCTCTATAGCTTTAACTAAAGCTCTATTCCAATTTCCTTCTTTTGATAGTTGCCAATATTCTACATCTAAAGATTTAGCTTCTATTAAAACCCATTTTTTTATTGCCCCCTTTATAAGTTTAAATCTTTCAAGTAAATTGAAAACAGGGAAAAAAGGAAGTTCAAGATATCTCAACATTTTGTAACTTTGATTATGCAGAAACCTATTGTTTGCGTCATCAAGTCCTGGACCGAAATTAGGCATTACTGCAGTTTGATATGATTTAGGAAATAGTTTATTATATTGGAGAGATAACTCTATAAATTCTTGATTTACTTGGGTCAATTGATCTACTGTCAGTATATCATCTATAAGCTCAGTTTTAGCATAGATTATTTTATTAACTATAATCAAATCAACTATCTTAACTCTGTTATTATGTACTACTTCTAAAGTTTTACATACATAAGAAATGACTTTAGCGCTGACAGCTAGTTTACCCATTTCTATATCTGATCCATTTATTAGAATTATTTCAAAATCCTTTGTATCAGCAGTATTATATATTTCATCAGTTACTTCGTTAAACTCATTTATAAGTAACTTCTCAGCTGAGACGTTTAAAGTGAAACTAGATGCAAACTCAGATTCAGGTATACTAATACAAGGAATATAATTCTTAGGTACTTCAGGTAGCCATCTGATTCTATCAGCTTCAGCAATAGTGTGATCACAGATCTTTAAACTATATTCTAGATACTCAAGCTTCAAAGAAACAGTGCTTCTGGAAAGAATATTATCAATTTGCTGAATGCTACTTAGTGATCTCAATAAAAGAAATAGAATAAGCCTAAATTTATCTTTCAAACCTGAATTTTGTAGATAAAGTATCTTATTAACAAGTGTAAAATACTCTTGGTTATCAGTTGCAAACAGGAAACTTAACGATAAGTCAATACACTGCTCAAGCAACAATTCATTTTCCTTAGTAAAATTATTATTTTCTTTGTATGCAAATACCTGAGCAAGTAATACGTATTCTTGTTTATCGTACTGATTGAATACTATTTCTTGCTGTACTTGTACAGGTACAGAGGATAGAAAAAACAATTTTCGCTTAAGTAAGCTAACCAGAATGCCGACTTTTGGCTTGAGCAGCGAATATTCTCCAAACATCTTATGTACAATAACTAGTTGGGTGATGCCATGCTTCTTAATATATTTAATACACTCAATAGATAAATCAACTTCAAAAGTCTTAGAAAAGTCTAATAGTTCTTTATAACGCTTTTCAGAGACTATTATGATAGGAATATTTTCGTCATGCAATTGTAACAGATCAGGGTCTTGCCTCCATTGTAAGGCCTCCTGCTCTAGTTTACTATTATCGTTCCTAATTCTTTCAAGAAGTATAGTTAATCTCTTCACGGGATCTCTACTAGTCAAAAACCACTCAATCTCAGGATAAAAGCTTTCATTAGGATCTACACAAATTTCACTGTATAAGAAGAATGCTAGATTAAACGCATAGTCAGCAAATATTTGATTAGCAGCATTAAAAGTTAAAAATTTTCTCTGAGGATAATATTTTTTTAGCTCTAAGTGTAATTCCTCTATAACTTTTCTACATTTGGGTTCATCCTCTATCGGTAAATCATTATATAGTTCATAACATGCTGTATGCTCATTTACTTGTTCTATATCCAGTATGTTGACTATACTTTTAACTATTAAAGATATTTTTATTTTATCTTCAGGTAGTTCCTGGCATTCATTAACTAATGTAGCCAATATCCCTATTTTCTCTTGCTTAGAGGTAAGCATAGACTTTGAAATACATAAAATATCTTGAGGTAATGGAAGGTCGTTTTGCTCTAATATTGAGATTATGCTTTGTAGCTTGTTAAGCTCATTAGGAATTTGCTTACTATCAAGTATCCACTCATTATCATGTAATGATGAGCTATCAAAATAATTATCTTTCTCTAATATTAGGAGGGGAAGCCTAGATCTATTATTCATATTTTGTTCATGATTAATAATCATTATAGCTTCATAAATATCATTAGAATTTGAATACATTATAAAATAATCAAAATTGTACTATCAATTAGCTTACAGTATTGCGCAACTTCCAGAGCACCCTTTATTAAAATCTTCTCCTCCGGACATTTTAATTTTAGGTACATGGTAATTATTTTCTAATTCGACAAATTTAGCTAATCGTTTTTTAGTAGAAGATAGATACTCATAATAAGAGTGATCAAAAGTTTTAACTAGTTCATCGAAATCTTTGCTATATCCTATTAATTCTTGATACGTTAAATAAGTTTTACCCTTTAGTGCATTTGAACTACTTATTATCTTAGTAATACATTTATCAGCACATGCTTGAATATTTTGTTCTATTGGTTGTTCGCCATCCATAACTTCAATAATATCAGGATCGTGCAGTTTTAATCCAATAGCTACCGTTAAAAAATATAAAAAATTAGCTTTAGCACCTATTGCAGTTAAAGTAATAGCCACATAAAGTATTGCCTCTTTTACTCCTACAGCAAACAATAAAAACATTTCCCATGCTATATCCTGTTCATTTGAAATGGTTAAAGTCTTCATAGCAGGATTACTGTCAAAGTCTTTATGTTTTCTGGCTTCTACAGTATGCTTATATAAATTACGGTTAAGTTCAAAAGTTTCAGTTAAAGAATAACTTTTTAATAAAGCATCTAAAATCTTTTGTTTGTCATTTTCATTATAAGGTAGGTTAACTATTTTTGTTTTCACGATTATCTTCTAGACTTATTACATAATCCTGTCTTTTTAGGTAAAGTTTAATTCATCCTAATCGAACTTTAATTTTTATATCCATATCATACTAATACTAGAGTTTAATTGAAATCACATCTATGAATCTTACAGCTCAAAGTACAATTTGTGACAGGATCTTTTATATTCTTCTACCTTAAAAAATCACACAGCAATCAAAATCATCAGCCTGCTTTTCTGCTCCTGCCTAAGAAACATCTGAATTGTTGTCAAAGTTATGACTACTTTCTTCCTTATACTTCTCAATAAAACAAGTGACAATTTTTTTATCGTAGGGGAGATGAAATGCATCACCAAACAATTCCATTTGAGTATCAAAGTGATCCACATCAAGATTAGCAGCATTTGATTTTAAAACTAATTGAGTTATATTATTGATGTCCGCAGATATTGAGCTTGGAATCACCACATCCATTTTCCTAGCTTCACATCTTTCATCTCCTAACTTTAATGCTATACCAAACATTAAAGTGGCAATATTATCATCTTGCTTTACTCCGATACCTTGACCAAAACAAGCATATAACGCATATGGAGCTTTTAGATGACCAAAACAAAGTGCGAGCCAAAAATTCATTGCTGCTGTGTTGTCATTAGCTATTTCCTGTGATCCCCCGGTGCTATCCTTTCCCTTTCTGTAATAATCTTCTGCTATATCATAACGATCTTGAGCTAGCGTTTTTTTAGACATTTTTCCTCCTTAAATTTTATATATCCCATCTACCACTGCCTTTAGACTAAGTATTAATATAATTTATTAAGTAAACTCTAGTCATTACTAAATAAATTCATAATTCTTGAGGTTGCTATATTCCTATCGCTCACAAAAATAAACCTTTTCTAATTATATCTATTAAAAATCCTGGTTAAAATAAAACACACCCACCGCAACATCCACTATCACTATCTGCTCCTGATAAAGGTACAGTTTCTGAAGGTTCATTTGTAGGATGGTTAATAAAATAGTCTACAACGGTTCCATGATCTACAACAAAATAATTAGAAAAATGATTAAATTGCTTATCTATAATAGACATATCAATTTCAACATTCGAACGCATTTGATCAGCAAACATACTTTGAGTTTTGCTAAAAGTCTCCCACAAATGTATAACTTCATCATCCATGCTTTTTGGAACAGAAATTACATCTGTGTAATTTGCGCAGCTGCGTTCATCCAAAATTTTGGCAATCCCAAAGAATAGTTTACCTGTATGTGTATCTTTTCGTACGCCATGTCCTTCAGTAAAACATAGCGCAAGTGGAAGAGCGGCCTGAGGGTGACCAAGCACGAAAGCACACCAATAATCTTTCGCAGCTAATCCTGCTGCAGCTTTAGCCTCTTTAACGGATTTTAAACTTAATGATTCTGAATAATATGATTCAGCTCGCTCAAAAAAACCTTGTATACTTGTCATAATTTTCTCTATCCTCTCACTTGTGTTTGCGCTGGTCTAGCTATTCCAATACCGAAACCGCTGTGACTTCCGTCACCTGGATTAGTCGGACGACTATTTCTCCTTAGATCTTCCCGTATTCTATCTGCTTTACTAGTGACATCTTCACTAAACTGTGTAGTTTTATATTTGTCATATCTTTGTAATACGCTTATATTTTTTGATGTTCCCTCTGCAAGATCAACCTTACTCTGTGAAAGACCAGGTTTAGGACCATCTGCAGCTTTAGAAAATGAAAATAGTTTTTTCACATCTGTTGTAATTTTACTTATAGAACTTTTTAGCGATTCTTTAAACTTGCTCGGATTATTTGACGCTTTACTTCTCTGTTGTAAAATATCTTCATTATTTTTAGCAGTTAAAATATCCTCATGTGAAACTTTATGCTTACTTTTAAATTCTGTAGCACGATCATCCCAAAAACCTTTATTTTGAGTGTTTGATTGGTCAAGTCCCTGTTTAACACCTGAAGCTTCTTGCTTTCTTAACGTGTAATGTTCCTCCACCTGTTCTAGCTTTTTGTCAGCTTTGTCCAGCAATGTCTGATGAAGGTTTTTCTTCATCCATAACGGATCAGTTTTTGGTTTAGAATCAAGATCAGGATGAGCTGCATCTAGTTCATTTATCTTTTTCTGGTGATATGACTTTTCACGAGCTGCAACCTTATAAGTTTCGTCAATAGTATCCCAATTATTTCGTTGTTCCTTTAAGTCTTGAGGTGATAAAGTGAACTTGCTTTTTAACTCGTCACTTATTATTCCTCCTGCTTTATTAACAGCAAGGGCTTCATCTAAATTTTTTAATGTTTTTCGTTGTTCTAATAATAGACCGGGACTAATTGCATCAAATTTTTGATATATAGGTTCTACATCTTTATTATGCCTGTCGTGCTCTTTTTGAGTTTGCTTTTCTGTTTCTAATACTAAATCTTGACTTGTTTGATTTATACTAATCTTCAACCTATCAACTTCTGCCTGCTTCAATAGTGCGAGGGTTGTAGCGGCAACCTTTTCTAAACGAGACATTTCGTCATTTGAAATTGTACCTTTCACGCTCGACAATATATCAGCTATATCCTTAGCTGTTTTTGTAGCCTTTACCTTTTCTGTAAGGATTTTCAGCTCAGATGAAGATCCTTCTTGTTGTGATTCTCTAGGCAAAATATTCTCCTTAAATAGAAAATGATTATACTTATAAAATTAGTGGTTTCATAAAATATGTCAAGATTACATTATATTTTTGATTACATAGTGTACTCCCTTTATTTTTAAATGTGATATCTACATAGTTACCCACTTTTTTGTGGATAATGTTTCTTTAGAAAAATCAAATATTTTAGGCGGATCCTTCCCAGCTTGACAGAAATGCTGTTACTTTCCTCTTTTATAACTCTTAAATTATTTTACAGATTCGTATTTTCATACTCTCCTAAAATATTCTTAGCTTTTCTCATATTTTTTTATAAAAGAATAAAGAGCAAAGTTTAAACACAGAATAAGCAGTATATTTAGGGTATGCCTTTCGTGTACTATTAAAAAGCGGTGCATCATAGGTTGCTTTATGATTTATAATGTACTAGTACAGCAGAACTTTCTATAATGTACTATTAGCTACTATAATTAATTCATATCGCTGATCGGGACATTGGCATCTAGACTTGCGCTTTCTCCGTTAGTAGTACCAACTTGGGCTCCTAGATAGCGACTTAAGAACTCGAGACCGCCCTGACTTACCAGAGTCATCTCCCCTTGACCAATAGTCGGCAGAATGTCTCGAGTACTTTCGCTAAAGCCGCATTTTACAGGTATTCCTACGCCCCATGATGCATTCCTCTCACGTCAGCGCCGATATTGATTTCCATTGAGCGCGTCCGTTCAGTTAAAGTGTCTTGCAAACTCTCAACCACCAAGTTTTTCGCTCTAACTAGCACTTCGCTTGCTTGCAGCTTAACTCCCCTGATTTTACCATCTCCTGTAATATCAACCTCTAATCTCCCTTTAGCAATAATCACATTATCAGCGTGATAAACAGTAGCGCTGCTATTCCCCGCGCTACCACTCATTGTCACGCCGCCTTGCACATTACCTTTAATAGGAATAGTTAGTGTCACTTCACTGCTATAGCTTCCCCATTTTGTCGGTCGTGACTTGCTCTAACGCTTAAATTTTCAGCTTTGATTTTAAAGTTATCTACTTCGCACTTAGTTCCTTCAATTATTGCATCACGATCAACAATAATATCTAAGTCACCACCATTAATTTCATTATCAATTGCATGAGATAATACAGCGGTAGATTCCTGAACTGCCTAATAGAGTAAAGATTACATTTACTGACTACTATTTGTTTTGACCCCTGTTGTAACTTACTTTTGTGAACTTACATTAGTTATCATACGGGTTAAAGGTACTGAGTAAGTAAAGATTCTATCATTCGCTATAAAACCAAGCTTTTTATAGAAATCTACTTTATCATCCTCACTTAAAAGTGATGATAAAGCTAGCTTGGTATCTCTTTTAATGATTTCAAGAAGCTTAGTTACAATTAACTTGCCATATCCTTGATTTCTATAGTTTTTGTGAATCGCTATTCTACCAACATCTGCAATATCTGGATCCTTATATATGAGCCTTGCGGTACCTATAATATTATTATTACTCAGTAGAATATAATGCCTGGCAAAGAGATCATCAAAGTGAAACTCTCCAAAGATAATACTCCTACCCATTTCTTTGATAAATATTTCATATCTGATATTAATGTATTTGCTTAAATATAATAGGTTATATAATTTAACCTGCTTGAGAATAAGAGTACTTTTTGATATTTTCATAGTACGTTCTTAAAATTCATGATCAAATCCTGTTTTAATAAGGTAAATATAGAAACCCAATTACATCCTTTATATATTGTATTTTCGTACCTTTGCAACGATTACCCCTAACTTGATTCTCACGTCTAAGCTGACATTGATAACATACGACTCTCTATAAAGGTAATTTTACTATAAAAGTTGCCCCTTTCTCGTCTTTACTTTCAGCTTTTATCGTACCACCGTGAACTTCTAAGATGCGCTGACATATAGCAAGCCCTACCCCTCTACCTCCTGCAGGAGTTTTTGTTTTAGAGCTTACGGTAAAGGGATTAAAAATCTCAAGGAGTTCCCTAGTCGGTATTCCTATTCCTTCATCCGTTATTGTTAAGAGTGTACTATTATCATCGGCAAATAGGACAATACTGATTTTACCTTTTTTACAATAGCTGATAGAATTTATAATCAGATTATCTAGCAGCTGAATCATATAATTTTTATCAGCATTGATTGTTATGTCACCTGCAATATTTAATCTAAATTCTCTATCATCTTTGTTGTTTTCATATAATCTACGACAAGTCTGAATCCTTTGATAAACCAGCTCACTAAAGTTAATATTTTCCTTATTCAGTTTATAGTTAGGCTTACCGAGCTCATGAAGAGTAGCTAGATTTTCATCAAAAACTCTAAGGTTATGGGCACTTTCTACGATTATGTCGATAGCTTGCTTTCTTTTCTCATCATTTAGCTTATCGTAACCTGCCTGCAAACCTTCAGCCACGCTGATTACTCCTGTCATCGGTGCATGGTATTCGTGGTTCATATTGCGAATAAACTCGCCTTTTAAAGCTAAAGCTTCTTCGGTTTCCCTGATTTTAGCCACTACTTGAATATTCAAATGCTCGTTCTTTTCTTCGGTTAACTCTTGCTGCTCTTGCTTAGGTCTAAGGAAAGTTATTAAAATAGTACTGATCAGTAATAGTAAATAAATTATTTTGTATTCTGCATTTGATAAGTATTGTGATACATATTCCATACCTGAACTTACTTTAAAAACTTCGACACCTAAGGTGACGCCTATTAACATTATTGCTATCGCGAATTGCCATTTTTGGAAAATAGATATTACTACCAGGTTTAATATAAGGATCATCAGTTGTAATTGACCAAAATTGCTGACCATTAGTATAACAGTTGACGCAAAAGCAGCAGTATAAGTTATACTGACGATCCATATTACGGGAGCCAGTATACTTTGTTTAAGGGTGGTTGGCCATAATGGATAACTAATTGATATAGCAGAAAAGATAAGCACCGTATGGTAAATAATGTCTAAAACATTTATATACTGTTCTTTGAGACCAATAGGAACAGTATACATACTTGAACAGATGGAGACTAAGCTAAATAGTCCAAACGCAGCATAAGTACTATCATTCATTGGACTATTCTTTTTACAGAAGATATATAAATTAAAGTTTTTGATATTTCCTATAAGCTTATTAAACTTTTTTGCTCTTTGATCTTTTAACTCTTTTAGTACAGTACTGGCTTGACCAACTCCAACCCATCCCCCTCCTTGACCTAATAAATAATGACTACCCATAAAAAATACTAAGTTCATTATAAATCCTGGCACTACACTATCCACGTCAACAGTCACAAAGAGCTTCCACGTAAGCACTGTAAATATTCCAGCAGCCATACCGATTAATACGGACTTTTGTGTACTTTGAAATCCTAAGATAAGCATTATTAAAGGAGCTGTAACTATAGGCATATAAAAATTTGCGGCAGTTAACAGCAAATCTATAAATCCCTCTGTTTTGAATGTCAATATAAGCGAAGTAATTCCGAGACTTAGTGTAAGTATCCTTAATGCCGTCAATTCGTTTTCAGGCTTTATTTTACATAGACTGAATAAATCGCTGGAAAATGCTACTACAGATGAATTTATATAAGAATCTGCAGTTGACATTATCATAGCAGTAATACCTATGGCGATTAATCCTTTGATCCCTGGATGAGAGTAGTTTTGAATTATATAATCAGTTAGATTTTGAGGATCTAATGATGTGCTCGTGCTGTATAACAATATAGCTATGGAAGAAGTAACAATTAATATAATAAAGCATCCGAGAGCCGCTAAGTAAAATGATTGTCTTATCTGAGTATGAGTTCTTGCTATTAAAGTTCTATGAAAAATTGCAGGGTCTAAAGCCGGTATGGAGAAAAATATTAAAACTGATACAAAATTAAGAAAGTTAGGATTAGCATAATTAAATATTTCCTTATAATCATATAAAGGGTTGGTAAACAGCAGGTTCAATAATGAAGTATTATCTACAGACTGCCAAATCATAAAAGCAATACTAGGTATAAATATACTGAAGGTAACAAATTGAATAATATCAGTAAAAACTACCGATTTAACTCCTCCAAAAGTTGAATAGATAATTATAACGGCAGCACTGATGATTGTTATCAATTTTGCATCATATCCGAAAAATAAATTCATTATTCCTGAAAGAATTTTTATCTGGATACTTAAGTAACCGGCTGCAAGTAATATAGATGCTATTGCGCATATTATTCTTACCTTCTTACCATAGACCTGACCCAACGTGTCGGCTACAGAATGATTGCCAAAGAATCTTGAGATCCTTGGAGCAAAAAAATATCCTATTATTAGTAATGATATGATGTCTCCTAAACCTATCAGAATAAAGGTTAAGCCTTGTTTATATGTCTCGCTTAAAGCAATAGAAAAGTAACCTCCACCAATAATAGTAGCAATTATGGTAGCTGTAATAGTAGCTGTAGAAAAATTTCTATCACCAATTGCATACTCCCTAGTATTCTTGATGCCTTGAGCCGCAAATAAACCAAAAACAAGATTAATCGCTAAGAATCCAATAAAAATTGCAGAATCAATATTTAAGTTCATGTAACTATCAAGATAAATTAATTAATAGATTTATACTTTTAGTTTCTATAATTTGCAAATCATTAAGCAAAAAAGTGGGCTGACAATCTTTAACATCAGAGAAGATAAAGTCATAATTCCAGTTTCGAAACGATTATGAATTCAGTGTTCCTACAGGAAGAAAGCAGGTATTAAGAAGGAGCGTTAGGTGTATTCTTGGTAAGAAGCTATGGCTATGATGATCAAAAAGCAAACGCATCATTTAAGGCTTTCTATATTGGAGCAAGTAGAGTTTGTTAAGAGATTATTTTGAATTGTAGAGTTTTTTGTGCATAGCAACCTCAAAAAACTCTTGCTTCATAGTTTTGTTGAACCTTTCGCAAATACCATTAGTTTGAGGACAGTAAGCTTTGGTTGTGGGATGATCAATATTTTCATTATTCATAGCGAATAATAGAAACCCTCGAAGTAATGAATCATCTATGGTAATAGCGTTACAAGAATTAATAATAATAGTGTTCTCTTGGTGGCTTTGAGATATTAGCTTATCCATAACTCAAGTTATTTACGAAATCGCCTACATTTTCTGTGGATAATAATTCGATGCAAGATTTATTTAGCTTAAAGCCTAACCCAAAGGTTAATAAATTTTTACCTCTTGCAATAAAAATAATTAATGCTAATGATATATCTACCAAAGATTAATATTCATTAATTGAGTTTTTATACTATGCAGGTTTTTCAACTAGACGGTACGGTCCCCCAATCGTTTCCATTTTACATTTTTAAGGTATCAGCTGGCTTTCCGTCACCTGCCGACGATCACATGGATCGTAAACTTGATCTTAATGAACACCTAATTGATAGTCCAAGTAGCTCTTTTTTCGTTCGAGCGACCGGCAATTCAATGATAGGGGCTGGTATCTGTGAAGGAACACTGCTTGTTGTAGATAAGTCAATTGAACCTAAACATAACAAGATAGTAATCGCAGTAGTGGATGGAGAGTTTACAGTTAAGAGACTCAAGAAAACAGCAAATGGCTATTATTTGCTAGTTCCTGAAAATCCTAAATACCCACCTATCAAGCTAAATGAAGATTCATACATTTGGGGTGTGGTAACAAGCGTTATTAACCAAGTGTAACTACAACATATGATCAGTCGAAAGATATTTGCCCTTATAGACTGTAATAATTTCGTGCGACGTGGAAAGTCGTTTATTCGAATGTTCACCTACTATTCTATGTAGGAAAGAACCAGTTGTCCCATCAGCTGTACTCTAGGAGGTAATGCGGTGAGGTAACAAGTCGTATAAAGCCCTCTGACAATGTATCCCGAAGCTGAAGAGTTTCTCTCTTTCTCGTGAGAGAAGGAAGTGCTGCCAGTACTAGGCGGCTAGGGGCTAGGGTCGAATGGTATGGCTAGCATATGCAAACTCTTAATAAACACCGTTATGCAAGAACAAGCTAAAGGTACTGACAAGCTTGAACCAAAAGGTAACGTGACTGGAGCTAGGGCTGAAGTTTCCCTAGCCATGGGCATTTAGTCACCGGTGGAAAGAGAGAGCCTAAACCATTCAATGGTCGAATAAATGGAACACGGTAAGTCCGTACCTACTCCCTATGGGAAGATATGCTGCAAAGTATATTGATAGTAATGCGGATAGAGGAATGAAGAAAAAGCGAAAGCCAATTTGTAATCGATTGGATAAGGATTGAAACATTATCTTGCACGAAAGTGAGCAGACTTCTTCAAGGTCTTTAATCATAAGAGAGCTTGGCAAATTGCCTAAAGGAATAGAGCAGATGACAGATACAGCAATGTACCCTGGTGCGATTTCTCGCCAACCAAAGAAAGAGTGGTCAGATATTAACTGGCCCTGTGTACAGAGGAACGTGAAGCGACTCCAAGCACGTATTGTGAAGGCAACTCAGGAAGGAAGATGGGGTAGAGTGAAAGCATTACAACATCTTCTAACCCATGCGTTTAGCGGCAAGGCTATCGCTGTTAAACAAGTGACTGAAAATAAAGGTAAAAGAACCTCTGGAGTTGATCATCAATTATGGTTTACTTCTCAGAGAAAAAGAGCAGCAATAGATGAGCTAAAACTAAGAGGCTATAAAACCTCTCCATTGAGGCGCATCTATATCCCTAAAGCTAACGGTCAAGAGCGTCCGCTTAGTATCCCTACAATGAAAGACAGAGCCATGCAGGCTCTCTATCTTTTAGCTTTGGATCCTATAGCAGAGACAACAGGAGACCTAAATTCTTATGGCTTCAGGAAGGAGAGATCTGCAGCTGATGCCATAGAACAGTGCTTTTGTGTACTTGCTAAACAAAGTAGTCCCGTATGGGTGTTAGAAGGCGATATTAAGTCATGCTTTGACCAAATAAGCCATGAATGGTTACTTACTTATATTCCTATGGATAAAAGTATTCTCTGCAAATGGTTAAAGGCAGGATTCGTGGAGGAAAAGACTTTTTATAGGACTGAGATGGGGACACCGCAAGGGGGGATCTGTTCCCCAGTTCTAGCTAATCTTACATTAGATGGTTTAGAGAAAGGTCTTAAAGGGGCTTTCCCAAGATTATCGCGTAAGCCAGCACCAAAAGTGCACGTTATTCGATATGCAGATGACTTTGTTGTAACGGGCAGCACACGTCAGTTGCTAGAAGACAAGGTTGTGCCTTGGATAGAATGTTTCCTCTTACAAAGAGGACTCAAACTAGCAAAGGAGAAAACCAAGATCGTGCATATCGAAGATGGATTTGATTTCTTAGGACAAAATGTACGTAAGTATAAAGGAAAGCTTCTTATAAAGCCTTCGAGCTTTAGTAAGAAATCCTTGCTTACTAAAGTCCGAGAGATAATCAAGAAAAACTCAGACTCAAAAGCTGGTGATTTGATTAACTATTTGAATCCTTTAATTAGAGGGTGGGCTAACTATCATCGGCATGTAGTCAGTGCAAAAATCTTTTCTAAAATCGATGCTGATATCTTTAAAAGCTTATGGCGTTGGTGCATACGTAGACACCCAAATAAATCGAAGAGATGGATAAAATGTAAGTATTTTGGAAGCCTTGGAAATAGAAATTGGGTGTTTCAAGGACAAGAGAAGCGGAAAGAATTAAAGTCTGATTATCATTATCTTTGCTACGCAAGTAGGGTATCAATCAAACGGCATTTGAAAATACAAGGAGCTGCTAACCCTTATGATAGACAATGGGTAAACTATTTTTTAGAACGAGGAAAGCAGAAAACTAGAATCAGTGAGAGGCCGCGCCTTCATTAAGGCGTTATAAAGGCTTGAGCCGTATGATGGGAAACTATCACGTACGGTTCTTAGAGGACTGGCTCTTAGTAATGAGAGCCGGTTACTCGACTTTGTTTCTTGCGAACGGGTATTTAATCCTAAATTACATAATGTGCCTGTAGTTGTTTTATCTAATAATGATGGTTGTGTGCGACATGAAGTCGTTTAAGTAATTGTTTTAACATTACTATAATGTATAAAACCTGTTGTTTCGTCAACAGTAGCCTACTAGTGCATGCATTTAAAGTAATTTATTTGTGTGGAGCCACTAGGACAATACCCTTCCTCTATTAGAGGCACCTAAATCGTGAGAGGCGAGTGAAACTGTTAGCATCGATATGGTTTAAAGGTTAGGCTTAATGGTATGATTAACATATGTGAACTTCTAACAAGCATCGTTACGTTGAACAAGCTAAAGATGCTGATAAGCTTGAACCAAAAGGTATGTGATTGGTTATTACTCTGTTGCCTAGTAATACACGAACATATAATCACCGGTGTGCTGGAAGAATCTAACCCATTATTGTTACTTAAGCGGAACATGGTAAGCCCTTACTTCTCCTGCGAAGGAAGGTAACTTGTAAGAGTTATTGGGAGTGGGGGTAGAGGAATAAGGAAAAAGCGAAGGCAATTTTGTAATGAGATTGATAAAGGTTGAGATATTACCTTACGCGAAAGCGGGCAGACTTCCTTAAGGTCTTTTATTACGAGATATTTTGGACAACTTTTGAAAGAAGGAAAGCAGATGACTGTGAAATTAATTATCGCGGGTGCACCTAATAACCAGAGTACTGATTGGCATGATATTAATTGGTCAAGCTGTCATGCTGAGGTTAAGAAGCTACAAAATCGTATCGTAAAGGCTATACAAGATAACAGGTGGAACAAAGTAAAAGTTCTGCAGAGACTGTTAACTCACTCTTTTAACGGCAAAGCTTTAGCCGTTAAAAGAGTGACTGAAAATCATGGTAAAAGAACGCCTGGTGTTGATAGTGAAATATGGTCAACACCGCAAGCCAGATCCAAGGCTATAGCATCTTTAAAAGAACGAGGTTATAAACCACTTCCTTTGAGGAGAATTTATATTCCTAAATCTAATGGTAAGAAACGACCTTTAGGTATTCCATCTATGAGGGATAGAGCTATGCAAGCTTTACACTTGCTTGCTTTAGAACCAATAGCGGAAACTACAGGGGATAAAAACTCTTACGGTTTTCGGCTAAAAAGATCTACGGCAGATGCAATAGGACAATGTTTTACTACATTTGGTACTAAGCGTTCTGCTAGTTGGATCTTAGAAGCAGATATCGAGGGTTGTTTTGACAACATTAATCATCAATGGCTTATTGATAATATTCCTATGAATAAAAAGATACTCCAAGGATGGTTACAAGCCGGGTTTATGAAAAAGAATGTGTTTTATGATATAAAGGCTGGAACTCCACAAGGAGGAATAATTTCTCCTATATTAGCTAATATGGCCTTAGATGGATTAGAAGGTATTATTAATCATACGTTTAAGCCGAGAAGAATTAAGGGGGTTATTAATACTTTTGGGGTAAATTTCATCAGGTATGCTGATGATTTTATTATCTCCGGGAAATCAGAAGAATTATTAAATGATGAGGTTATACCTCTTGTAGAAAAATTTTTATCAGAAAGAGGTTTAAATCTTTCCCAAGAGAAAACAAGAATTACTCATATTAATGATGGTTTTGATTTTTTAGGGCAAAATATTCGCAAATATAATGGAAAGTTATTAATTAAACCGGCAAGAGTAAACATTAAAATATTTTTAGATAAGATTCGGAATGTTATAAAAAGAAACCAAGCTGCGAAGCAGGAAGAGTTAATAGCAACTTTGAATCCTATAATTGTTGGGTGGGCAAATTATCACCAACATATAGTATCAAAAGATGTTTTCTCAAAAGCATATTCGCAAATTTGGCGGTGTCTATGGAATTGGTCGAAAAGGAGACATCCAAATAAGAGTTTTACATGGATTAAAGCTAAATACTTTATTCGGGTTAAACACAGAAATTGGATTTTTGCATGTAGTGGTAGTGGAACAGACAAGAGGAAAGATCAAATTGTAAAAGTAATCAATCCTACTGATACCAAAATAATAAGACATATTAAAGTTAAAGCGAAATCCAATCCATTTGATCCAAAATGGGATGATTATTTTAAACATCGCTTAAGCAATAAAATGTATCTGACTTTAAAGAAAAGGCAGGAAACTTTATTACTTTGGAAGAAACAAGAAGGGAAGTGTATAATATGTAAACAATATATTGCCGATCATAAAGAATGGCATGCACATCATATAATTCCCAAATCTCAAGGTGGGATAGATGACTATTCAAATTTAACTTTACTGCACTCAAATTGCCACATGCAAGTTCACAGCCGGAAATTGAAGTTGTAAGGCTGGCTTTTGAAAAAAGCTTAAAAAGGCTTGAGCAGTGTGCGATGAAAGTCGCAAGCACTGTTCTTAGAGGGGGGTAATAAGGTAACTTATTATTCCTACTCGACGTAATTGCAAGGTCTGAAGAAGCCAAAGCCTTAGGCTTGCCTATGGGAATACCATTTTTTAAATGCAAAAATTTTTGCAAAAGTAATAATGTGCAAGCTTTATCCTCTAACTATCAACTTTATGGTGACATGTCCCGTCGAGTAATGGAAAGCTTAAAAGTGCTAAGTCCTAAAATGGAAATTTATTCAATTGATGAAGCATTCTTAGATTTATCAGATGTACCTAGTATTAATTTGAAAGAGACTATTGAGAATATTAAGGCCAAAATCACTATGTGGACAGGAATGCCGATATCTATCGGCATAGCACCTACAAAAACATTAGCAAAAGTAGCTAACCTACTTGCAAAGAAAAAAGGTATAGAGATCTCGTACTTAATTGATACAGATATACGCGAAAAAACATTAAAGAGTTTCCCAGTAGAAAATATCTGGGGAGTAGGAAGAAATATTGCAGCTATACTCAAAAGCCTTGGGATAATAACTGCAGACCATTTAATTAATACGGACAATAAGCTAATTCGGAAGTTATTCGGAGTAACGGGCGAGAAAATAATATTTGAACTCAAAGGCATAAGTTGCAACAAGCTTGATAACTCAAACGTGCCGAGAAAAAATATAATAGTCTCAAGATCTTTCGGAAAACATGTAATCGAGATAAAAGATCTAGAAGAGGCAGTTGCTCACTATACCGCTACTGCCTGTGCTAAAATGCGTAACCAAGATTCCAAACTACAGGCAATCGCTGTGTTTATCACAACTGGTAAACACCAAAGGCTAGAGAATTATTATCATGACAGTATGATAGGTCTATTTGAAGAAGCAACGGATGACACTACCTTGATTATTAAAAAAGCCTTGGAATGCGTAAGTAAATTATATAAGCCTGGCTACATTTATTATAAAGCAGGGGTTACGTTGCTTAATCTAAAAGATAATCAATTCACTCAAATGCGCTTGATTCAAGGCCCGTATAAAGATAATAGCAAATTAATGAATGTAATAGATGAGTTGAATAAAAAGATGGGTAGACATACTTTATTTTTAGCTGCTCAAGGCATAACGCGTGATTGGCAAATGAAAAATGCTTATAAATCACCGAACTATACTACGAGTTGGAGCGAGCTTGCTCAAGCATTTTAAGTGATATTAGAGATTAAAGGTAAGTAAGGCTAAAGCTAGTCAGAGCTAAAGCTTTAAGGATTATAAGCTCTAGCTCTGTAGGTGTTCCTGCTTAATATAACTAATATTATTTAAGAGGATAGTTGATGATATTCTTAAAAAGTTAAAAATGTGTAAACAAAATACTGTATTTTCAAATAAAATAAAAATTTTTTGTCCTATTAATTTTTTGTTTGAGACACTCAAGAAATCAAAGAAACAACTACATTTTTAAGATGCATTATAATGGCTGCAATTAAGGCAGTTGCAGGGATTGTTAGAATCCAAGTAGAAAAAATACGGTACATAATAGACCACCTCGTGTTGCCTGATCCGCTTGCAACCCCAACTCCTGCAATAGCACCTGTTACTGTATGAGTGGTGGATACCGGGATTCCGAAATTAGTAGCAACTGATATTATAATAGCAGCACTAGTTTCAGCGGACGCGGCATTGACATAATTAAGCTTGGTAATTTTTTCTCCCATAGTTTCAACTATTCGCCAGCCACCCGCAAGGGTACCTGCAGCCATTACTAAATGACAACTAATTACCACCCAGAAAGGTGTGTAAAATTCTTCACCAAGCATTGAAGCAGAAAATAACAGCCCGGCAACAATTCCCATTGTTTTTTGAGCATCATTTCCACCATGGGATAGACTTAAAAGAGCTGATGAAGCTAATTGAATGATTTTAAACCATCTGGTTCTAGCAGCGTCGGTGAAATTATTAGTGATCTTATTTAGTATGATGCTAAGTAAAATCCCAAGTAATATACCAAGCAGTGGAGATAAGATAATTGCGATTATAATTTTAATGAAAGCAGAATATTTAAGCGCCGCAAATCCGCCTTTAACAATGGCAGCCCCGGCAAGACCTCCGATTAAAGCGTGAGAGGAACTTGAGGGCAAGCCGTAATACCATGTAATTAGATTCCATGCGATTGCTCCTGCAAGAGCTGCAAAAGTTAAGAATGGATCTATTAGGTGCGGGTTCATTAGCCCAGTACCTATGGTGCTTGCTACTGACAGCTTGAAAAACAGAAATGCTATAAAATTAAAAAATGCAGCCCAGATCACCGCTTGCCTAGGGGTGAGTACGCCTGTTGCTACAATTGTTGCTATAGAATTTGCAGCATCATGAAAGCCGTTAGTAAAGTCAAAGACAAAGGCGACTAAAACTACGAATAATATAAATCCTAATTGAAATTCCATAAAGTTCAATGATGGCAAAAAAGTTAATACATGTTTTATCATACTCAACAAACTTGCAAGGTTCCACAATTAAAATTATATTATCTTGTGAACATCTTAATCACGCTATAGGGGTGTCTCATATTTGAATTGGCCACTTCATAAGAGATTTTTGAATTATCAAGTAATTTTACAAATTGAATATTATTCTTCTAATACTTGGTTGAATGGTAGGTTAAGACCCATTGCGGGCCTTGATTTAAAAGCTGAAGAAAATGTATTGTGGTATACAGGCGTGTCGTTTAAAGCTGGGGTGCAGCTTGAAAATTCAAAACTCTTAAGTAATAAAATACAGCTGATGCTTGAAGTATTTAACGGGAAGTCCGTTTGCGGCCAACTTTTTAAAGATAAGGTTCAATATATTGGCGTAAGGATACATGCTTTCTTATAGTTAACTTTAATTTTAGCCCTGAGGAATTATTTGCTTGCGTTTGCTGAACTCAAGCTTGTCGAAAGTGCAAAACTGCTTTATTATCCTTGAGATTAAATATTAGTGAGAATTTTCATGTCTAAAATCCTTAAGTTCATTCTTGATATAATATTATTTGTCCCGAGGCTGATCATGGATTCGATCGCAAGCCTCTTTAAGCTGATCATATTACTTGTAATCATTGTTGCGGCAGTTATATATTTTGGGAAATATTCCATCAAAAGCTTTTTTAGTCCAACTGAGAAAGCAGTTACAGTTGAGCCGACAAAATCAGAGTGATTCAGTCTTAAATTGTTTATGATAGATTATTTCAAGTTGTTAGATATTGAGCAAAAATATGATATTAACCTTGCTGATTTAAATAAGCAATATTTTGCTGCACTTGCAAAGTACCATCCTGATCGCACGAAAGAAGTAGCAAAAAAGCACGAGTATCAAGATATCTCAACTTATTTAAATAAAGCATATGCAATTTTAAAAGATGATTTGAAAAGAGCAGAGCATATTTTAAATTTGAAAAATATTGCAACCGATGAAATATCTCTAAAAGCTAAAATTTCAAAGGAAAAATTAGCAGAAATCTGGCAGAGTTATGAAGAGTTTGAGGAGATAGATTCACTATCTCAACTTGAATTTTTACTTGACCAGAAGATTTCCGAACAACTGAAAAATATAAGTGAATTAAAGCAAGCTTTTAAAAATAATAATCTTAAAGACGCGCTTGATATTATAATAAGCTTTAAGTATCTTGTAACTCTAATTGATAACATCAAATTAAAGATCAAAGATGCAAATAATTGAGATTAGTGAGCCAAACGCGAATGATTCAGAAGAGTTCGAAAATGAAATGGCAGTCGGAATCGATTTTGGCACTACTAATTCACTGATTGCTATCTCTAATAATAAGCAGGTTAAGTTTATTCAAGATAAAAGGGCGCGTGAGATCATCCCTTCTGTTATTGAATGGGATGATGCGGGGCTATTTTGTATTGCAAGCAGAACAGCTAAAAATAAAAATTCCATACATTCAATAAAAAGATTACTTGGCAAATCTTCTGCTGAAATATCAGCAAATCCACAACTCTATAGATTAGTTGAAAATTTTATTGATTTAACTGATGACATGCCGCGGTTGAAAATTAACGATAGGCAAGTAAGCTTGCCAGAAATGGCAGCTGAGATTTTCAAATATCTCAAAAGCCAAGCCGAAAGAGAATTAAACGCTGAAATTACCAAAGCTGTGGTAACAGTCCCTGCATATTTCGATGAAGGCGCTAAGGGTGCTGTGATGCTTGCTGCAAAAATTGCGGGCTTGCAAGTATTGCGGCTTATCGCAGAGCCTACAGCTGCTGCCTACGCTTACGGTCTTAATAACGATAGTAGCGGTTGCTACCTCGTATATGATTTAGGAGGGGGGACGTTTGATGTCTCAATTCTTAATATGCAAGCAGGGATTCTGCAAGTGATTGCAACGGGCGGCGATAATATGCTGGGTGGAGATGATATTGACTATGCACTTGCCAAATATTTGCAGCAAAATTATCAGCTGCAAGATATAGAGTCACAAGAAATTGCTAAAATTGCTAAGGAAACCTTAACTTACAGTGAAACTTTTGTTTTGGCTTCTCATTCAATCACCCTTGATATTTCTACTTTCGAGCGAGTTATCTCCGACTTAATTGAAAAAACTATGGGTGTTGTTAGAAGCACTTTGGAGCAAGCAGGAAATATTATGCTTGACGGTATTATATTAGTTGGAGGAAGTAGCAGGATTCCACTCATTGCGAAAAGCTTGAAGGAAAATTATAACACGATTATCTTCAATGATGTAGATCCTGATAGGGTGGTGGCAGCTGGTGCTGCGCTGCAAGCAGAGAACTTGACTACAAGCAACTTAAACTCATTATTGATTGACGTGATTCCTTTATCAGTTGGTCTTGAATTGTACGGAGGGTTGATTGAGAAAATTATCTTACGCAATAGCGCGATCCCGCTCTCAGTGACCAAAGAATTCACAACGCAAGCTGACAGGCAAACGGCTATGCAATTTCATATACTGCAAGGAGAACGTGAAGAAATACGCCACTGTCGGTCACTTGCAAAATTTGAGCTTAAAGATATTCCGCCCATGAAAGCTGGAACTGCTAGAGTTGAAGTAACTTTTTCAATTGACGCTGACGGGATATTATCAGTTTCAGCTCAGGAGAAAATCACTGGCAAATCACAAATCATTGAAATTAAGCCGTCGTATGGTTTGAGCTCTTGCGAGATTGATGAAATTCTAAAGCAGGCTTTTAAAAATGCAGCGCTTGATCATGAAAACAGATTGCTGCAAGAAACTATTTTGAATGCAAAATCTTTGATTTATAATATAGAAAATGCTATTAAAGAGATGCCTGATATTTTACCAGCAGATGAGTTAAATAAAATCAAGCAAGCTATAACGGATTTAGATAAGACTTTTGCTTGTAACGCGCGTGATATTATTTCAGAAAAAAGCCATTTGCTTGAAAAACAGACAGAAAAATTTGTAGAAGCTCGCCTTAATTTTGCAGCCGCTGAACTTTTTAAAGGCAAAAAAATAGATTAATTATAGAAATATTAGAATGGACCAAACAGTTAAAGTTATTTTTGTTGTTGATAAAGATGAAGAGATAGTAGTTTCTGCTCCTATAGGCTTATCAATTTTAGAAGTTGCACATAAAAATAATGTGGACTTGGAAGGAGCCTGTGAAGGGTCACTTGCATGCGCCACATGTCATGTTATAGTTGACGAAGAATTTTACAACAAACTTGAATCTCCAACAGAGCCTGAAGAAGATATGCTTGACTTGGCTTTTGGGCTTACTCATACTTCAAGGCTTGGTTGCCAAATTATCCTGACCAAGGAGCTTGATGGCATCAGAGTTAAACTGCCACTTGCTACTAGAAATATTAATGTATAAAGATTCTGATTTGTGATACTTAATTCTGAAATTGGTTGCTTGCGCAGAATTTTATTATAGATTAAAATCTTTGATTATGAAACAGCAACTAGCTTGCTAATTTTTTATCCTATTTAAGAGTTAGTATGATCCGCAAAATCTTGATAATATTCTTGGTATTATTCTCTATGATGTGGTTCAGTGTAGCTTATTTACTAAAGGTACAAGTCGCAAATAAGATTGAGAGCTTAGAATTCAGTAACATGAAACTAGCTTATGAGAGAATCAGTGTTACAGGTTTTCCAGGTATCTGGCGTGTTAAAATCAAGGAGCCTAGACTAAAACTTACAAGCAATAACGATCACAAAGAAATCTCTACCAAAGAAATCGAATGTATTTTTGACTTAAGCTTTAAAAAGGCTAAGCTTGCAATTTACAATAAGATAATGCAAGAACAAGATTTCGGGCATGAAAAAATTTATTATTACTTTGAATCCAAAGAGCCTGTAATTGCAAATTTGAGGTTCACTAAACCTTTTTACCAACTCAGTAAAGATTCGAGCTTATTAAACGCTTTAAAAACATTTAAGCTAGATAATATAAATCTGAACGCAACTTTTCACAATGAGAAAATTTTTAACGTCAGTGACTTTACTGTAAATTTAAATAGAATTTACAATAATGATGCTCAAGATATTTCAATTAAAGTACAAGGTGGTTACGCAGGGCAGAATTATTTGCTCGGGTTTAACTCAAGCCATCTAAAACTAGATCTGTTATTTATTAATGCTCAAAGTGGTGCAAGTAATATTTACAAAGTGAATAATTTTGAATTGGGTATCGATGGAGATTCGAAAGTCAATTTGATCGGATCGCTTGAAAGCTCTTCAAATAAATCACCTGAAGGCAGATTTTTTGTAGTATTGAGCAATTATTTAAAAGTGATAGACAAACTTGTGCATCCTAATTTTGCCGTCTCTAAATCAACTTTAAAACAGATTGTCGCAACTGAAAGTAATAGTAAAATATTTGATACTCAATCTGATAACAGTAATATAAACAATCAAACTGCCTTTGAAATTAATCTGTCGCAAGAGGGCATAAAAATCGGCTCAACAAATTTATTTGGTTCAGATATAGATAATTCTGAGATCGGAGATGAAGGTGAAGGTGAGAACTAATATGGTCCTTTTAAAAGCTAATTGTCATAATTTCTTAGACTGTCCTAACATATTACAATATTAAATTAACAAAGCTATTTCGGCCTCAATATTAATAAAGTTAACAATTTAGAAATATTTAGTGTAAAATATAAATAATTGGTTAGTAAAAGCTCTGGGGATCGATATCTATTTTAATTTGAATGCTAGAAGGTATATTGACCTTGCTTAGCCAGTCGATTAGATAAGTTTGTAAGTTAAATTTTTTATCAGCAGTTACTATTATTCTATAGCGATACTTACCTGATAGTTTTGACATTATACTTCTTGCGGGACCTAGAATCTTTACATTACTTTGCGGTGCCGCTGCGACCAAGCTTTTTGCTGTAACTTGCGCTTTTGATTCATTTTTATCAATTATAATGATAGATGCCATTTTTCCGAATGGCGGCATGTTGGAAGCTTTTCTACTCCTCAGCTCGTGATCTATAAATTTTGCTTCTTCATTATTTTTTAAGCTGCTTAAAACTACATTGTCAGGATAGTAGGTTTGCAATAATACGTATCCTTTTCTACTTTCTCTACCCGCTCTACCTCCTACCTGATGAAGCAATTGGTAGGTGCGTTCACGTGATCTTAAATCATCACCAATAAGGCCAAGATCTGCATCAACAACTATTACTAAGGTTAAGTCAGGGAAATGATAGCCCTTAGTAACTATTTGAGTACCGATTAATATATCAATCTCATGTTGCTCCATCTTTACGAGCAACTCTTGACCTTTTTTTAAAGTAGTTAGCTGGTCTTTACTTAGGAGAGCTACTTTATTATCCGGGAAATGACGTAGTATTTCTTCTTCAATTCGTTCAATCCCTGGGCCACAAGGAGTAAGAGTGTGTTCACTTGAGCAGTCAGGGCAGGTATCTTGAACCTTTGTTTGAAACCCACAATGGTGACATTCAAGCCTCTTTGGAGTTTTATGTAAGATCAACCATGCTGAGCAATGAGGGCAGGTGTATCTATAGCCACATTTCCTACACAAAACTAATGGGCAGTATCCGCGCCTGTTTAAAAATAATAATACTTGTGCGCCTGAGTCCAAAGTCTGCTTGATAGCGGTAAGCGCTCTTTGTGATAACCAAGAGCCTGATGTAAGTTTCTCCTGCCTCATATCGATTATTTCAATATCTGGCATCGTTGCAGATTTGTAGCGGCTCTCGAGTTTTACCAGTTGGTATTTCTCAATGTGGCAGTTGTGTATGGTCTCAAATGACGGGGTAGCTGAACATAAAATGATTTTGATATTATCAATGCTAGCTCTTAAGACTGCCATGTCCCTTGCATTATATAATATGCCGTCATCTTGTTTATAGGAAGTATCATGCTCTTCATCTATCACTATTAACCCAAGATCTTTATAAGGGAGAAAAAGGCTGCTGCGTGCGCCTATTACTGCTTTGACCTCGCCGGTTAAAATCCCCCTTAAAATCATTTTTTTCTGAGCCTTGGTAACTGAAGAATTCCATATGACAGGTTCAAAACCAAATCGCTCGGTAAAACGCTTAATTATTTGTTGACTCAAAGCAATTTCAGGAAGCATGATCAATATTTGTTTGCCTAGCGTTAAATAGCTTTCAAGCAAATGAAAATAAATTTCTGTTTTTCCTGAACCTGTAACCCCTTTAAGGACGGCAGGTTTTGAAATGTTTTGTAACTGTTTGAGAATGTCATTTTGATATTCTGACAAAGGGGCCAAATTAAAATGTGTAGGAAGCGGCTGGTGTTTTACTTTAAACGGCTTTTCAGAAATCTCAAGCGGCAGTGTAAGCTTTGCTATGGTACCAAGATCACTTAAGTAGTATCTACTTGTTTTAGAAATTAAACTAACTAAATTAAGATTTAACTTATAGTCATTTGAGAGTTTGCTTATCACATTTTTTAAGTTTGGCTTATCGCTTACGACATCTATGTCCCATACGATGCCAGTGATTTCTTTGTTTCTAAAAGTGACTAATACCAGGTCGCCTACTTCAACGCTAATTTCAGGAGGTAGGGAATAATCCAGAGGAAAAAGCTTTAATTTAGGCAATAATACACGGATGATCTGCATCTAAAATGATATGTGTTAAGGGCTTTAAATTGTATACCATAATTTATTAAATACCCAAGCTATTTTGCCTTCAAAGTAGTATTAAGAAATTGCTTAAAAACTTTTAGAAAAATCGAAGCTAAAAGTCATGATTAAAAATTCTGTGTAAACTATAAATTATCAAGGATGTGCAAGCGTAACCATAGGTTAAATAATTGCTAGACTATATGGGTGTTTTAGATTACATTGTCTTAAAAAATATTTGCAAAAAAGTTTTAACAGTGGTTAAACTTAAAGTTCAATAATAAAATTTTCAAAAATCTTAAATCTCAGATGGTACTTGGAATGGATATTTGTATCTTGATATGTTTGACATTGGTTGCCTTGTCATTAGCTGTACTTTTATATAAAAGTAAAAAGCGTATCATTAACGTGACTTCTGAATTTAATAGACAAAATGAAATTCTTCAACAAAGGTTACAAGAAGCGGCACAAGAAAAAACCAAGATAGAAGGTGATTTACAATCAAGAACAGCACTATTGACTGACGTTAGTCATGAAATACGCTCGCGCTTGCATGGGATAGTTACTTTATCAGAATTTTTATCTGTAAACTGGGGCGTTATCAAGGAAAATGATAGAAAAGAACATGCATCGATTATTTTCAATGCGAGTGAGAACCTTACGAAATTTGTGAATGATCTACTTGATTATTCCAAGTTCGATGCTGGAAAAATGATATTTCATTTCGGTAAACTTAATCTAGTAAATTCTATAAATGATGTAATAGATTATTGCAACAAAATGTATTTGTTTGAAAATAAGACTTCTATAAAAATAAAAAATGAAATAGTGGATGAAGCACTTATTGAAGGCGATAAAGTGCGAATAAATCAGCTTTTCATGAATCTGTTTGTTAATGCAATTAAGTATTCTGAAAAAGGAGAAATTACTGCAGAGCTCAAGCAAACTAATTATGACGGTAAAATATATTGGGAATTTATTTTAACTGACCAAGGTGCTGGAATACCAAAAAGTGAACTGGAGTATATTTTTGAACCTTTCATTCAAGGGACCAGGAATAGAACTGGGAAAAAATTAGGCTCAGGCCTTGGCCTTGCAATGTGCAAAGAAATCATTAAAGCACATTCGGGTAGTATCTGGGCTGAAAATAATTCTGAAGGCGCCGGAGCTAAATTTAGTTTTATAATTCCTGCCCTAAATCCATTGCTTTAAGGTCCAACACAAAATCATATTAGACAGTCAGTTTGTAAACTTAAGTAGGATTTTTTTTAAGATTAGTTGCAAAGGCCTGAATTATTTTTGACGATTTACATATATTTTTTGAAAATATATCATAATCTTTCATCTTCTCCTTTAATTTTGATAAAGTTCTGTGCTACAGTGAATATCTAAATTAAACAAAGTGAGTATCAATATGTTAATAAACACTTCCAGTAATCCAGTTACTACAATAGCTACAATACTTGCAGCAGTTGGAGCACTTAATTGGGGGCTAATAGGCCTTTTTGAATTTAATTTAGTAAGTTTTCTTTTTGGTGAAATAACCACTTTAACCAGGCTGACCTATATTTTAGTAGGTGCTTCAGGCCTGTACGTTCTTCTTACACTTGGAAAGTTACTGATGTCACCTTCAGTTGGTAACGTTAAATAAGAAACATAATAGATTTATAGTAGGCCATACCTCATTATCTGAATGTAGTATGGCCTCGACTTAAGCAAATTACATCCTTAGCCTGCTGAACTTACTTGCCTCAAAAATTATAAATTCTTAAGCCAGATGTTGGCTTCCTTAGGAGAGAAAAACCTTATTAAAGTTTTTTCTCGGATGTCCTTAGCAAAAAGCATGTTATAAAAATCCCTTCTTTTATTATAGCTAGTTAATACCCAGACAATAATAGAGTTCTTTGAGAAAAACAATTGCTTGATACTCTCAAAATTACCATTACAGCAAGGCTCTTTCTTTGTTATACGCCTTATTGACCGCACAAAACTTTGAGCAAGACATCTAAAGATACTATAATCAAGCCAGATGATGTGATCGCATCTTTTAAATATAGGCATCTCAGTATTTGAAAAATTACCGCTAATGATCCAACAATTTTTTTCAGTTAATGCATTAACAATATCATTGAATTCTTGCCTGTCCTTTCCTTGCCATCCAGGCTCCCAGTAATAATTATAGCTAAAACAGTATAAAAAGGTCACGATATATGAGAGTGAAATAGGTCATCGATTGAACAATTAAAAGTCTTTCTTATGTGTTTAACATGAGCCCATTTTTTCTCAATGGGATTGAGATCAGGTGAATAAGGAGGTAAATAAAGCAAAGTATGACCGGAATCTTGTAACATCTTTTGCATGTCGCTACCCTTATGGAATGATGCATTATCCAT
>Ga0209512_1001424_pt1 | contig 29512 bp, 29 predicted proteins | sample frozenSSSSmetaG_FD_184142 | JGI IMG/M metagenome (GOLD analysis project Ga0209512, IMG submission 184142) | Glacier valley bacterial and archeal communities from Borup Fiord, Nunavut, Canada, to study Microbial Dark Matter (Phase II) -... | ecosystem: Environmental > Aquatic > Freshwater > Ice >...
ATCATAGATATCAATGGAATTTAAAAAAGATGACTCCTGTACAATACAGAAATCATCTTACAGCTTAATAAACATTAATACTTTAAACACTTTTTTTATTAGTGTCCTTGACAAAGGGTACCATTTACTTTCATCTACTCTCATGCATTGAATTACTTCAAAGTAATCATCACTTACTTAAATCATATCTTTTTCTTATGATAACTTGTTCTTAGTATACTATGCTTAGCTATATTTTTTCTATATGTAATCAAATACATAAATTAAAAGGACTAATAATTCAATGATAATTAGTTCTTTTTAATATTTTTATTCTTCTATTCTTTGAAAACCTCTTTTTTCAAATTGGTCTACTAAAAAATCATGTACTTGGTCTACTGATAAATTAGCTATTGATGCTTCATAAGTAAGAATATTTTCACCTGATAATGTAGATATAACTATATTTTTATTAATAGTTACCTTTTCAATTGAGTATTTATTATTGTTTTCTAAACTTTCATATGTTTCTTTTGCAGACTGTTTGTTTTTACAAAAAAACTTCATTTCTCTTTGAGTTAATTTATTTTCTGTATAAGAATACGTTGTAATTATTTTTGGCCACATATTTTGGTTATATTCGACCGTTACTAATTTATTGTCAGTTTTTGAAATATCATAATGTGGTTCTACATATTCTATTGATTGTAATTCTCTTATAATATCATTATTTATTATTAATATTATAGATATAATTACTATTATTAAAACAACTATAACTATTAATATTTTATATATACCTTTCATAATTAATCACCCCCACAAATTAATTATATAACATATCTTTATAAAAGACAATTTATTTTATATAATTCGACAATTTTATACAAATTTCGACGTACGATGTATGTTGACTTTCATTCATTACTATGATATACTTAATATGGTAAAAATTGTTAAATAATATATAATTATATATTATTAATAATTATATATTATTAATAAAAAAAATCGAGAAAAATAATTATTTGGAGGTATTAGCATGAATAATGTAAAAAGAAATTTCATCAAAAGTTTTCTTATCATTATTATATCAATTACACTAATTATTCCATTTTTCTCTACTGTGAATGCTGCTGTTGGTCCAACTTCTCTATATCAAGAAAAAATAACTTTATATTCTGGTGGTGTTGGAACAACCCAAGATGTAATCTTTATAGGATCTAATTTGCATGTATCAGCAAAATTAATCAGCGCACCTATACAAAGCTGAACTATAATAAATGTTTATCTTATAGGTACTAGTAGGAGAGTTTACCTTTTTAGGTTACCTTCGAATGGTACTTTAGGTTCAACAACTACGGCAGTAAGTATAACTCCAGGTGAAAAATATCACATTCTTCTTCAACGTAATGGAGCAGGGTATCTTCCTCCTACTTCAGAGGTTAGCATTGGTTGTGGGTCATATTGATACTATAATAATTTAATTAAACTATTTATCACTTCTAATTAAGTTTTTTGCGATATTGTCATAAATACAATATCGCATTTTTATTAGCTTATTATGTTTGTGGAATTTTAAAGTAACTTTAAATATTTTACTTTTTATAAAGAATACTCCGTATATATTACAATATAATTATCTTTTCACTTTTTATTTAATAAATTTATAAAATAAATAAAAATAACCCGCGAATATTCTAAATTTGTTTAAAACTAATTTAGAATATTCGCGGGTTTAACTGGCGGAGAATGAGGGGTTCGAACCCTCGCATACCTTACGGCATCTAACAGTTTAGCAAACTGCCCCCTTAACCACTTGGGTAACTCTCCATGTAGAATATTATGTATTAAGCGGAAATATTACTATTCCCGCTTAAATTTTGGCGGAGGAGGTAGGATTTGAACCCACGGTACCTTTCGATATCACTAGTTTTCAAGACTAGCTCCATAAACCACTCGGACACTCCTCCGTACTTGATACATATATAATTATAACATTTTTTTATAGTTTGTCAAGTAATTTTTGATATTTTTATAAAATATATTAAAAAAGTACATAGTATAAATTTACTATGTACTTTTTTTTACATTCTTATTTTCAATTTAGATAATAAACTCTCTAATCCTTCTTCGTCATTGTATTCAATAACAAGTTTTTGATGAGATTTTGTTGTCTCTAATTTTACTTTATAACCAAAGTAAGATTTTAACTTATCTTCAATTTTTTGATAATATATATTTTTAGGTTGTTTCTTTTCTTTATTTCTTGTATATTCTTCAGAACCATAAATTAACTTCTCTACATCTCTTACTGTTAATTTTCTTTCAATTATTTTTTCTACTATTTCAAGTTGTTTATTATGATCTTCTATTACTAATAAAGCTCTAGCATGACCTTCTACTATCTTACCGTCCATTAAATAATCTAAAATTTTATCTTGTAATTTAAGAAGTCTCATTATATTTGATACTGTAGATACATTCTTACCAGTTATTTTAGCAACTTCCGATTGTGAATATCCATCTATATCCATTAATTCTTTAATAGCTTTTGCTATTTCAACTATATTTAAATCTTCTCTTTGTATATTTTCAATTAAAGCTACTTGCTTTTTCTTAGTATCAGTATAATCTTTTATAATTGCTGGTATTTCTTTAAGCCCTGCAATTTTAGCTGCTCTCCATCTTCTTTCGCCTGCAACTATAGTATATCCAGAATCATCTTTTACTACTAATATAGGTTGTAATACGCCGTTCTCTTTTATTGAATCAGCAAGTTCTGCTAATTTTTCTTTATCAAAAACTTTTCTTGGTTGATTTAGCATTGGTTCAACTTCTGTAATATTAAGTTCAACAACTTTATCTAGTTCTTTAAGTGATTTTTCTTTAGAAGCATTTGTTACTTTTTGTAATTCTAATCCGTCTTCTCCAAAGAATACATTTAAACCTCGTCCTAAACCTTTCGACATATTATTTACCTCCCTTTTCATTAAGATCAAGTAACTCTTTTGCCAATTTCTTATATGTTTCTGCACCTTTGCAATCTTTATCATATAATGTAATTGGAAGTCCATGACTTGGAGCTTCACTTAATCTTATATTTCTAGGTATAATTGTTTGAAAAACTTTATTTCCAAAATATTTTTCAACTTCTATAGCAACTTCACTTGATAAATTAGTTCTTGCATCAAACATTGTAAGTATAACACCTTCTACAATTAAATTTTGGTTTAAATGCATTTGTACTAATTTAATTGTATTAATAAGTTGTCCTAATCCTTCTAATGCATAGTATTCACATTGTATTGGTACAAGAACACTATCTGATGCAGTAAAAGCATTTAAAGTTATAAGTCCTAGTGATGGTGGGCAATCAATTATAACATAATCATACTTGTCCTTAACACTATCTATCGCTTTTTTTAATCTATTTTCTCTAGAAACCATAGAAACTAATTCAATTTCTGCGCCTGCTAAATTTATATTAGCTGGGCATACATCTAATTTCTTTATCATGGTTCCCTGAATAGTTTCTTCCATTGGTATACTATCTACAAGTACATTGTATACTGATTTGTCTTGATGCGCTTCCACACCAATACCACTTGTTGCATTACCTTGTGGATCTATATCTACAAGTAAAACACGTTTTCCTTTTTCAGCTATACATGCGCTTAAATTTACGGCTGTTGTAGTCTTTCCAACTCCACCTTTTTGATTAGCTATTGATATAACTTTTGCCATTAGTGCCACCTCTGGTATATTATAATACATTTAGATACAAAAAAAAAGAGTAATGACTAAATTTGTTACTTTTTAAGTCATTTTCTCTTTAAAACATCTATAAATATTTTTTTACGCTATAATTAAATAGAACACATGTTCTTTATAATGGTAATTTTTTAATTCTATCGTAAGTTCTTGGATAACTTTTTGGTGTTTTGTCTGTTTTTTGTACTTCAAGAATACATCTTTTAAATGTTTCTGTTTTATCTTCTTCAATTACTTCTAAATCATATTCATACTTGTTCAATATTCTTATATTAAGTTTATTAAATGCACTTGTACATAAATCTATTTCTTGTTGGATATTATCACCTTTCATATATAAGCAATTTCCTTTTGTTTTTACATATGGTGATGTACATTCACAAAGTATACTTAATGAAGCAACGGCTCTAGCAACGACTATATCATATTTTTCTCTATAAATCTCATCATTTGCTTTATCTTCTGCTCTACCGTGTACTATAATAATGTTTTCTAAATTTAATTCTTTTATTACTTCTTTCAAAAAGAGTAATCTTTTATTTTGTGAATCTAATAAAGTAATTTTAACTTTTTCTCCAAAAAATATACCTATAACAACACCTGGAAACCCTGCTCCAGTGCCAACATCTATTATATTGTCATTTTCTTTAATATATTTTGTACATTCTAAACTATCGATGAAATGCTTTACAATTATTTGATATTCATCAGTAATTGAGGTTAAATTTATCTTTTCATTCCACTCTAAAAGCATATTTTTATACTTTTCTAACTTTTCAATTTTATCATCACTAAGTTCAAATCCGTACTTTTTAGCTTCAATGTACAAATTTTGTTTAAAAGTTGTTTTTTCTTCTTTTTTCATATGAAAACTCTCCTATCTTCTCTTTACTTGACTTAAATAAATTAAAAGCACCGATATGTCTGCTGGAGACACTCCACATATTCTAGATGCTTGACCTACTGACAAAGGCTTTTGTTTATCTAGTTTCTGTCTTGCCTCTATACATAATCCTTTTATACTAGAATAATTAATATCATTTGACAGTTTTTTATTCTCAAGTTTCTTAAATTCTTCTATTTGAGAAAGTTGCAATTTAATATATCCTTCATATTTTAGATGTATTTCTACTTGATCAGTAACATCTTTACTTAAAATTGGCTTTTCTTTATCCAAAACCATTAAATCATTATATGATAGTTCACTTCTCTTAAGTAAATCACATGCTTTATGACAAACATCTATCTCACTACTACCAAGCGTTCTAAATAATTGATTTGTTTCTTCATTTGGATATATATTTACTTTTTTAAGTCTTTCAATCTCACATTCTATCATATTTCTTTTAGTTACAAATTTATCATATATTTCCTGTGAAATAAGTCCTATATTATATCCTTTTTCTCTTAATCTTAAATCTGCATTATCTTGTCTTAAAGTAAGTCTATACTCAGCTCTAGACGTCATCATTCTGTATGGTTCATTAGTTCCTTTTGTTACTAAATCATCAATTAATACTCCTATATATGCTTCAGATCTATCTAATATTAGGCTATCTTTATTATCTATCTTTAAACTAGCATTTATACCTGCAATAAGGCCTTGTGCTGCAGCTTCTTCATATCCAGAACTTCCATTTACTTGTCCAGCAAAGAATAATCCGTCTATAGTTTTATATTCAAGATTTAAATTTAAATTTGTTGAATCAATAGCATCATATTCTATAGCATATGCAGGTCTCATAAGAGTAGCATTTTCTAATCCAGGAACACTTCTATACATTTCTATCTGTATTTCTTCTGGCATAGAAGATGACATTCCTTGTACATACATTTCAGATGTATCTTCACCTAATGGTTCAATAAATATTTGATGTCTATCTCTATCTCTAAATCTAACTACTTTATCTTCAATAGATGGGCAGTATCTAGGGCCTACACCCTCTATTTGGCCACTATATAAAGGTGATCTATCTAAATTATCTAATATAATTTTGTGAGTATTTTCGTTTGTATATGTAAGATAACAGTTTATTTGTTTTTTATTAATCATATCAATGTTGTTAATGTTTTCATATGAAAACAAACTGATTTCATCATCACCTTTTTGTACTTGCATTTTGTCTAAATCCATTCTGTTTATATTTATTCTAGCTGGAGTACCAGTTTTAAATCTTCTAAGCTCTACTCCTATATCTAATAGGTTCTGTGATAAGTCATTTGCTGGAAAAACGCCATCTGGTCCACTTTCATAGGATACTTCACCTATTATTATTTTACCTTTTAAGTATGTTCCTGTTGCAACAACTATAGCTTTTGTATTATATATTGCACCTATCTTTGTTTTAACTCCTATTGCTTTATCTTTTTGATCATTTGTTATTATTTCCACTATTTCGGCTTGATAAACATCTAAATTAGGTTGATTTTCTAAAGTCTTTTTCATTTCTATATGATATCTTTTTCTATCTGCCTGCATTCTAAGTGAATGTACAGCTGGACCTTTAGATTTATTTAACATTTTTGATTGTATAAATGTTTTATCAGCATTTTTTCCCATTTCTCCGCCTAATGCATCCATTTCTTTTACTAGATGACCTTTAGATGTTCCACCTATACTTGGATTACAAGGCATATTAGCTAATGTATCCATATTTATAATAAACATTGCTGTTTTTTTACCTAATCTACTTGCTGCTAGTGCTGCTTCACATCCTGCATGTCCTCCACCAACTACAACTACATCATAATCTCCTGCATTATAACTCATTATTTTTCCTACTTTCCTAAACAGAATTTTGTAAATATTGTATCCACTATATCTTGTGATACATCTTTACCTATTATTTCTCCTAATTTTTTAGCACTTTCTTTAATTTGAATAGATATTATGTCTACTGGCATGTCACTTAACACGTCATTTCTAGCACTTTTCAAAAATTCAATTGAATTTTGTAATAGTTCTTTATGTCTCTCATTTACTATCATAACCTCATTTGTATTATTTAAATTATCATTAAAGAACATAGATAAAATTTTGGCTTTTAAAATATCTATACCAGTATTTTCATAAATAGAAATGTTGACTGTATTATTTATATTGTTTTGGCTTAATTTAGCCGTAAAGGTATTAAAAATCAATTTTTCACACTTGTCCATCTTATTTATCACGACTATGTATTTAATTCCTTTATATTGGATTTTAGAGATCATATCAATGTCTTCTTTTGAAAGATCTTCTTCAACATTTAAAATATATATAACCAAATCAACTTCATCTATTTTTTTTATACTTTTTGAAACTCCTATTTTTTCTATTATATCTTCTGTATCTCTAATACCCGCAGTATCTGAAATATTTAAAATAATATCACCTATATTAATAGTTTCTTCTACAATGTCTCTTGTTGTACCAGCAATGTCTGTTACAATTACTCTTTCATACTTTGCTAATTTGTTTAAAAGTGATGATTTTCCTACATTAGGTCTACCTAATATAGCCACATTTATTCCATTTTTAATATATTTACCCTCTTCATATGAATTTATTAATTTATTTATTTCTAATATTTCTAATTCAAGTAAATTTAAAACATGATTTTTATCAACTTCAACATTATCATATTCCGGATAATCAATACTAACTTCAACTTGAGCCAATATTTCAATTAATTTTTCTCTTAAATTAATAATTTTATCAAATAATTGACCACATAACTGTTCAGTTGCTATTCTAGCTTCTGTTTTTGTCTTAGCATTTATTAAATCTATTACACTCTCAGCCTCAGATAAGTCCATTTTTCCATTTAAAAAAGCTCTTTTAGAAAATTCTCCTGGGGTAGCTATTTCAGCACCATTTCTAATAACTAACTCTAATATTTCTTTAGTTATATAGGTTCCACCATGACAATTTATTTCACAAATATCTTCTCCTGTAAAAGAATTAGGAGCTTTAAAATATGATATCAATACATTATCAACAAATACTCCATTATCAATTAAATTTCCATATATAATACTATTAGGTGATAATTTTGAATAATTATTAAATAACTGTTTTATAATATTTAAACTATTTTCACCACTAAGTCTAATTATGTTGATTCCACTTGTACCAAGTGATGTTCCTATAGCTGCTATTGTTGACATAATATTCTTCCTTTCTTATTAAAAAACCAGCTAATATGCTGATTTTTCACTACTTTTATTCCTTTTTAAAATTATTTTTTAGTTATTAACAAATTTTTTCTTTATAACTAGTAGTCTTCTTGGCTCTTCTCCAAAACTCTCTGTTGTAACATCATTTCTAGAAGATAATTCTTGATGAACAATCATTCTTTCATATGCTGACATAGGTTCTAATTTAATTGGTTTACTAAATTTAGTAACATTATCAGCCATCTTATTAGCGTAAACCTTTAATTTTTCTTCTTTTTCTTTTTTATAATCATTTATTTCAACAAAAACTTTAGAATATTCTTCTTCTTCTCTTTGTAACATTGCATTAAGTATTGATTGTAAAGATTCTATAGTTTTACCTCTATATCCAATTAAATGTTTTGGATCATCAAGTTCTAACTTGACAATTACTTTTTTGCTATCCCCTGTACAAGTATGTTTTATATTACTTTCACCTGTTATTTTAAATATATCATTTAATATATTATCAATTTTAGTTTGAGTTGCTATTAAAACATCTTCTGTAATTTTTTTATCAACAATTAATTTTACTTTTGCTAGTTTTTGTGAAAGCATACCAAGTATTCCACCAGCTTTAGGCTCTTCTATTATTTCAATAATAACATCATCTCTTGCAACTTTAAGTTCTTCTAAACCTTTTCTAACTGCTTCTTCTATTGTTTTACCTACTTGTTCAGTTGTTCTTTTCATTACTTTTTCCCCCTTTATCGGAATCTAATAAAAAACTAACATCATCTTTTTTCTGCTCTTCCATTAATTTGTTTATAAAATATTGTTGAGCTATTTGGCAAACACTACCTATTAACCAGTATATTCCTAAAGCTAAAGGCATTGTAAAGGCTATAAATCCAGAAAGAAGAGGCATCATAAGGTTCATAGATTTTTGCATATCTTTTTGTTCTTCAGTCATTTCATTACTTTTTTGCATTTGCTTTATTTGATATATTGAAAATAATACACTAAGAATTGGTATTAAAATTGAAATTGGATTGGTCTTTTTTGTTGCATCTTTAGAAAATACATTTGAAGGTATATCTCCTAGATTAAGTCCTATAAAATTCATATCTATTAACTTATTGTTATTAGCAATCTGAATCTCTGAATTACTCATTTCTGCACTTGAAACTTTATCTTTATTTAACAATTGCTTAGTAAATATTTCAATTTGATCTTTAGGAGTCTGTATTACATAAGTTAAAGGTTGTCTAACTATATAAAACATTCCAAGTATAAGTGGTAACTGTATTAAAATAGGTAAACATCCCCCTAAAGGATTTATTTTATGTTCACTATATAGTTTAGTTATTTCTTCTCCTTGTTTTGTTTTATCATTCTTATATTTTTTTACTATTTCATCATACTTTGGCTTTACCTTCTGCATTTCCTTAGTAGATTTCATCTGTTTTAAAGAAAGAGGAAATAACAAAGTTTTTGTAAGAATAGTGAAAAGTATTATAGATAGTGCATAGTTATCTTGTGTTAAATTATATATAACCCTAATAACAGCACCAAATACATTGGCTATCATTTCTATCATAAATTTTCTCCTATATTTAAAGATTATTTTAAATAATCTATTCCACCTTTTGAAAATGGATTACATCTTAATATTCTCATAAATCCTATTATACTACCTATTACAAGACCATATTTTAAGATTGCTTTTTTAGTATATTCAGAACAAGTTGGGTAAAAGATACATCTTTTTCCTAAAAATTTAGATATATGTTTTTGATAAAAATTTATAATTAAAACCCCTATATTTCTAGGTAAATTTAATATAAATATAATTATTTTTTTCATATTTATACCTCATATATATCTAGTTTTGTAAAAGATTTTATAATATTATCTTTTAATTTATAATAATCTATATCTTCTATTTTAGTTTCTTTTCTATACATAACAACTATAGTTAAACCTTTTTTTAGTTTACTCTCTTCTGTTTTATATATTTCTCTTATCCATCTTTTCATTTTGTTTCTATGTACACTTATTCCATTTTTTTTTGAAACACATATACCTAGTACATTACTTGGTTTGCTATTTCTAATTAAATATACAACTAAATATTTTTCTCTTGAAAATCTTCCTTTATTTATAAGATACTTAAAAGTACCTTTTTTCTTTATACTGATTGTATATTTCACTTATTTCACCCCACCTAATGTAAATAAGTGGATATGAAAACATACCCACTTACAATTTTAAGCACATAGTACTTTTCTTCCCTTTGCTCTTCTTCTTGCTAAAATTGCTCTTCCTGCTTTTGTTTTCATTCTTTTTCTAAAGCCATGAACTTTTGCTCTTTGTATTGTTTTTGGATTAAACGTTGTATTCACTATAGGCACCTCCCTGTGCGATAATATATTTAATATATTTTTAATAAACTATAATATAAATAATTGTACTAAAGTTAACACAAATATGTTATTTTAATATTAATAGAAACATTATACACTATTTTATTTATTTTGTCAAACATTTTTATAACTTTAAACTAAAAAATATGAAACTATTTATAAATTAATTTAATTTGTTTTATTTTTAATCTTATTTTAATATAAAATTATAATATTTTTTTATATATTTTACTATATATTAATTTTAAAAAACACAGATATTTTATATTTTTCGACAATTTTAAAAATATAAAACATATTTTAATCAATTTAATTAAAATTCATTAAAATGCTTGAATTTTCAATAAATTAGTGGTATATTATATGTATAAATTTTAAATCAATTTTTCACATATTTCACAGTAATCCACAGTAATTATGTAATGTGATTACTCGGATAGTCTTAATTTGTCGAAAAGTTTTCCACAGGTGTGGATAACTTTGTGGATAACTTTATGAAAACATTGGTTTTAGAAAGGTGGTTTTATGCAAGATAATTTTATTAGTATATGGTCTGAAGCCTTGGAAATACTCAAAGAAGAGATATCTCCAGTAGGTTATAAGACATATGTTGATGTAATGATTCCAAGAATAGCTGATGAACATACAATATGTTTGCTAGCTCCATCAAATTACCATATTGATATCTGTAAAAAAAGGTATTTAGATTTGATTCAAAATACATTACAAATTTTAACTAAACGTGATTATATAATTACGTTTGAATCAAAAGAAATAATACCTGAAGATAGCAAGTATGATAATGATTTGGAAAAATGTACAAATGAACCATTAAACTTTGAACAAACTAAAGATAAAAGCAGAGATTCTGTAAATGTGGAAATTAAAAATGATAGTACGCAAATAAAATCTAATTTGAATCCTAAATATACTTTTGAAAATTATATAATAGGTTCTAGTAATAGATTTGCTCATGCTGCTGCCGTTGCCGTATCAGAAAATTCTGGTCAAAAATATAATCCTTTATATATATATGGGGGAGTAGGACTAGGTAAAACTCATTTAATGCAAGCTATTGGAAATGAAATGATGAAGACTTGTCCTGAAAAGAAAATTGTTTATGCAACTGGTGAATTATTTACTAATGAACTAGTAACTGCATTAATGACTAACAAAAATGAAGAATTTAGAAGAAAATATAGAAATGTAGATTTATTATTAATTGATGATGTACAGTTTTTAGCTGGTAAAGATAAGTGTCAAGAAGAATTTTTTCATACTTTTAATACTTTATTTCAAAGTGGAAAACAAATAGTACTTACATCTGAAAAAGCACCAAAAGAAATTATGATGTTAGAAGATAGGTTAAAAACTAGATTTGAAATGGGACTTTCAGTTGATATACAAACACCAGATTATGAAACAAGACTTGCAATTCTTAGAAAAAAGACACAAAATGAGAGATATATTATAAACGATGATGTATTAATAAAGATAGCTAGTAAAGTAAAATCAAATATAAGAGAATTAGAAGGTGTATTTAATAAATTAGTAGCTTATTCATCATTTACTAATAGTGATTTAACAGATTCAATTGTTGATAACACTATAGAATCAATACTAGTTAAGAATACAAAGATAATTACAAGTAAACTTATTATGCAAATTGTAGCTAAGTTTTTTAATGTAAAAGTTAGCGATTTAACAAGTGATAAAAGGTCAAATAGTGTAACTTATCCTAGACAAATAGCTATGTATTTATGTAGAGAGATAGCTAACCTTTCATTTCCTGCAATTGGTAGGGACTTTGGTGGAAGAGATCACTCAACAGTTTTACATTCATATGGAAAAATAAAAGAAGAATATGAAAAGAATGCAGAAACAAAAAATGTCATAGAAGAGTTAAAGAAATCCCTATCTGTAGAAGAATAATAGACTTTATTTCAAATATTACTTTTTTATTGCATACATATTTCAGAAGTAATAGTTATCCACAGTTTGCTGTGGAAAGAGGTGTGCATAAACTGTGGATAAGTATGATAATAATTAGTTTTCCACAGTTAAACAATTGTTCTGTGTAAAACTTTACTTATTTTCCACAGTTTTATCCACAGATAGAAATTAACTTGTAGCAGTAGCTGGAAGTAGTTTTCCACAGTTTCCACAGCACCTACTACTACTACTACTATAACTATATAATATTATATATATATGTAGCGTAGCAAAAAACAATATTCTTATATGTTTAAAATGTGGATAACTAATATAAAATAATAACTCTAAATTTATAATGTTAATTAGAATAGATATATTTTTTAATAAATGGAGGAATAGAAATGAAAATTAATTGTGAAACAAGTCAGTTTATAAATGGACTTAATGTAGTATTTAAAACTGCTGCATCTAAAACAACAATGCCAATACTTGATGGTGTGTTAATAGAAGCATATAATAATCAAATAAAAATGACAACTAGTGATTTAGAAATGGGTTGTACACATACTATGAATTGTAATGTACTAGAAGAGGGAAGCACAGTTGTAGATATTAGAATGTTAAGTGAAATAATGAGAAAATTAGAAGCAGAGCAAATAACATTAGAATCAAATGATAGTTTATTTGTTATTAAATCTATAAATGGTATATTTAAACTTTCTGTTATGAATCCTTTAGAATATCCTAAATTACCTATATTTACTATTAATAGTAGTATAGAAATAAAACAAAAGTATTTTAAAGATATGATTAGAAAAATATTATTTGCAGTTAGTACTGATGAGAATAGACCTATATATACAGGGGCACTACTTAAAGTAGAAGATAATATTTTAACATTAGTAGCATTAGATGGATTTAGATTAGCACTAAAAAAATATCTAAATGATAAAGAAATAAATAATTTTAAAGCTATAATACCTGGAAGAGTATTAAGTGAAATATTAAAAATACTTATTGATAATGACGAAGAAGTTATAAAAATAGGTACAAATAAAAATCAAGCATTATTTGAAGTTGGTAATAGTGTTATTATAAGTAGAATAATAGATGGAGATTTCTTAAATTATAATAGTATTATACCATCAGAAAGAGAATCAAGAATAAGAGTAAAAACAAAGAAACTATTAGATACATTTGAAAGAGTTGCATTATTTGCAAAAGAGAGTTCAGATAAAGATAAAAAATCTCCAGTTAAAATGAATATATCATTGGATGGATTAACATTAAGTTGTATAAGTCAAACTGGTGATGCAAAAGAAAGTATTGCAGCAGTGCTTGAAGGAAAAGATTTAGAAATAGGATTTAATCCAAGATATTTTATAGAAACATTAAAAGTAATAGAAGATCCAGAAATATATATTGATTTTACTTCTAGTATTGCTCCAGCAGTTATTTATCCAATACAAGGAAATGACTATTTATATATTGTTCTACCAGTTAAGTTAAGACAGGAATAATAAAGGATAAAAAATATGTTTATTAAAGAAATAAATTTAAATGGATTTAGAAACTACAACGAGCAAAAAATTACATTTATAAATGGTATTAATATGTTTATAGGTGATAATGCACAAGGTAAGACAAATATAATAGAAGCTATATACTTATCAGCGTTTGCTAAATCATATAGAACATCGAAAGATTGTGAATTAATAAACTTTGAAAAAGAATATGCACGTGTAAATTTAGAATATAGAAAAAATAGCATAGAAAAAAGTGTAGAAGTATTTCTAGATAAGGTAGGCAATAAAATAATAAAATATGATGGTATAAAAATAAATAAACTTTCTTCAATAATAGGTGAAATTATACTTGTTGTATTTTCTCCAGATGATTTAGATATTGTAAAGGGATCACCTAGCAGTAGAAGAAAGTTTATAGATATGATATGTTGCCAGATTTCAAAATCATATATTATAAATTTACAAGAATATAATAAGTGTTTAAAAATTAAAAATAATCTACTTAAAAAAAATATTACTTTGGAAGATAAAGAATATATATATGTATTACACGAAAAAATGAGTTCTAATATAGAAAAAATAACAGAATTTAGAAAAGAAATATTAAAAAAAATATTAATTTATGCTAAAAATATACATCTTAGTATAACTGATAATAAAGAAAAAATAAAATTTGAATACATTTCTGAATTTATAGATTTAGATAAAGAAAAAATAAACACAATTTTAAATAATAATATAAATGTTGATATATATAGAAAAACAAGTACAAAAGGATTACAAAAAGATGATATAATAATATATATTAATGATTTTGAAGTTAATAAATTTGGGTCTCAAGGACAGAACAGAACTGCATTACTTACTTTGAAACTGGCAAATTTTGAAGTTTTAAAAGAAATAAAAGAAGAAACACCAATATTGTTATTAGATGATATAATGTCTGAGTTAGATAATAAGAGAATAAAATTTTTACTTAAATATATAGAAAATTATCAATCAATTATAACTACTACAGAAAAAGGATCAATAGAAGATGTTAAGAACGTTAAAATATATAAAATTTTAAATGGACACTTGCAAAATCAATAGTCTTTATGATATAATGTAGAAATCAAATAGAAAAGGAGTGTTTACCTTATGACTAATGAAGTTAAATATGATGAAAATCAAATACAAGTATTAGAAGGATTAGAAGCAGTAAGAAAAAGACCTGGTATGTATATCGGGAGTACTTCAGAAAGAGGATTACATCATTTAGTATATGAAATTGTAGATAACAGTGTTGATGAAGCTTTAGCTGGTTATTGCAGCGAGATAAATGTTGAAATTTTACCTGATAATATAATAGCAGTAAGAGATAACGGTAGAGGAATACCACTTGGAATACATCATAAAATGCATATACCAGCTGTTGAAGTTGTTTATACAATACTTCATGCTGGTGGTAAATTTGGCGGTGGAGGATATAAAGTATCTGGAGGACTACATGGAGTTGGTGCTTCAGTTGTTAATGCTTTATCAGAAAGAGTAGATCTTGAAGTTAGTAATGGTGATGGACTATTTAGTATGTCATTTGAAAAAGGAAAAAAAGTAGTAGAATTACATAAAATAGCAGAACAAAAAGAAAGAAGTACAAAAGTTACTTTTAAACCTGATAGAGAAATATTTGAGGTAACAGAATTTAATGTTGAAACTCTATCTCAAAGATTTAGAGAAATGGCTTTTTTAAATAAAGGGTTAAAAATAACACTTGATGACAGAAGAGAAGGACCTTCAGAGCAAATAGTATTTCATTACCAAGGTGGATTAATATCTTTTGTTGAATATTTAAATAAAGCAAAAGAATCAATTCATCCAAATGTTATATACTTTGAGACTACACAAAACGATGTTGAAGTAGAAATTGCATTACAATATACAACAGCATATTCTGAAAACATATCTACTTTTGTTAATAATATAAATACTATTGAGGGTGGAACGCATCTTGATGGTTTTAAAAGAGGACTTACAAAAGTATTTAATGATTATGGAAGAAAATTTAACATTATAAAAGAAAAAGATTCTAATTTACAAGGTGAGGACATAAGAGAAGGTATTACAGCTATAGTAAGTGTAAGAGTAATTGATCCACAATTTGAAGGACAAACTAAAACAAAATTGGGTAATAGTGAAGTTACAGGTATAGTTAGTAGTACAATGAATGATAAAATATCATCATTTTTAGAAGAGAATCCTGCAGTTGCTAAAGCTATCCTTGAAAAAACATTGAGTGCATCAAGAGCTAGAGAAGCAGCAAGAAAAGCAAGAGAATTAGTAAGAAGAAAAAGTGTACTTGAATCAACTACACTTCCAGGTAAACTTGCTGATTGTCAAGAAAAAGATGCCTCAAAATGTGAAGTATATCTAGTAGAGGGAGACTCTGCGGGTGGAAGTGCTAAACAAGGTAGAGATAGAAGATTTCAAGCAATATTACCATTATGGGGAAAAATGATAAATGTAGAAAAAACAAGAGCAGATAAAATATATAATAATGAAAAATTATCTCCAGTTATAATAGCACTTGGTGCTGGTATAGGAAATGATTTCAATTTAGAAAAATTAAGATATCATAAAATAATACTTATGGCCGATGCCGATGTTGATGGATCTCACATAAGAACATTATTACTTACATTCTTTTTTAGATATATGAGACCACTTGTAGATAACGGTAACATATATATAGCACAACCACCTTTGTTTAAAATTGCTAAAAAAGGAATTAAAGATATATATTGTTATAATGAACATGATCTAGAGAAAACATTAAAGGAATTAGCATTAAAAGGTATAACAAAAGAGTCTATAAATATGCAAAGATATAAGGGTCTTGGAGAAATGAACTCAGAACAATTATGGGAAACAACAATGAATCCAGAAACAAGAACATTACTAAGAGTTGAATTAGAAGATGCTGCCATGGCAGATCAAGTATTTTCAGTACTTATGGGTGAAGATGTTGAACCAAGAAGACAATTTATAGAAGCTAATGCAAAATATGTTACAAATTTAGATGTATAAATAATATTTAAAGAACATAGAATAAAATATAATATTCTATGTTTTTTAATATTTAGGCTTTATTTACATAAAATATGTTAGAAAAAATTACTAAAAAAAAAGAAAGTATTGACAAACAGTAATTAATAGTGTATAATTTATTCTATCAAGTAGAGGATTTCTTCTCACCATACCAATTTATTGAGTTATGGTAATATACAAATTAGTAAATAATTATTAATTTATATAGTTTTTGAGAAGATTGCCTTTAACAAGAGCAGTCTTTTTTTATATTTTTTGGGGGTGTATTAATATAAAAGATTTTCTAATTAATGAGCAAATCAAAGTAGCTCAAGTTCAAGTAATTGACGATAACGGTGAAAAATTAGGTAAAATATCAACTAAAGAAGCTATTGAAATAGCTTATGCTAAAAATTTAGATTTAGTTTTAGTTTCTCCAAGTGCAGATAATCCAGTATGTAAAATATTTGATTATAGCAAATATAAATTTGAGATGAACAAAAAAGCTAAAGAAGCAAAAAAGAAGCAAAAAATAGTTGAGACTAAAGAAGTAAGGTTATCACCAAATATTGACAAACATGATTTAGAAGTAAAAGCAAAAATGGCCGATAAATTTATTACATCTGGAGACAAAGTAAAAATTACTATGAGATTTAGAGGAAGACAGCTTAACTTTATAAATAAAGGCAGAGAAATCATGAACACATTTAGAGAAATGATTTCAAATGGTCAAGTTGAAAAAGAAGCTAAAATGGAAGGTAAAAACCTTGTAATGTTTTTAGCACCAATCAAAACTAATTAAATTTGGAAGGGGAGAATTATTATGCCTAAAATGAAATCACATAGTGCATCTAAAAAAAGATTTACAGTAACTAAATCAGGTTTAGTTAAAAAAACAGTAGCAAATAGAGCACACAAATTAACATGCAAATCATCTAAGAGAAAATTATCTCTAAAACAAACAGCATTTGTACAAAGTGCAAATATGAAAGCAGTTAAAAAATTATTACCATACGGTTAAGAAGGAGGAATAGAAAATGGCAAGAGTAAAAGGAGCAGTTACAACAAGAGCGAGACATAAAAAGGTTTTAAAAAGAGCAAAAGGATATTTTGGTGCAAAATCAGTAAGATTTAAAATGGCTAAACAAGCTGTTATGAAGTCATTAAATTATGCATTTATAGGTAGAAAACAAAAAAAGAGAAATTTCAGACAATTATGGATTGCAAGAATAAATGCAGCATCTAGATTAAATGGAATGCCTTATAGTAAATTTATGTCAGGTTTAAGAACAGCAAACATTAATATAAACAGAAAAATGTTAGCAGAAATGGCAGTTAATGATGCAAATTCATTCGCAGCATTAGTAGAAAAAATAAAATAAGATAGAAAGCGGGGAGTTTTCATGATTTTTGCAGGAGAATTTAGAAATGGAGTAACTTTTGAAATGGATTCATCTGTTTATAGAGTTACTGATTTCCAACATGTTAAACCAGGTAAAGGTGCAGCCTTCGTAAGAACAAAACTTAAAAACGTTATAAATGGAAGTACTTTAGAAAAAACATTTAATCCAACAGAAAAAGTAGAAGAAGCACAAATATCAATAACAGAAATGCAATATTTATACAGTGATGGAGATATATATACATTTATGGATACAACTACATTTGAACAAGCTGAACTATCAAAAAAACAAATAGAAGAAACATTACCTTTTTTAAAAGATAATATGAATTTTAAAGTATTAGCTTTTAAAGGTAAAGTATTTGGTATTGAACCACCTATTTTTGTAGAACTTGAAGTAACATATACGGAACCTGGAATAAAGGGAAGTACATCAAATGGTACTACAAAACCTGCAACTGTAGAAACAGGAGCAATATTTAATGTTCCAATTTTTGTTGAAATAGGAAATGTAATAAGAATAGATACTAGAACATCTGAATATATGGCAAGAGTATAATCAGTTAGTCTAATATATACGTGATATACTCTGATTTAAATAGCAGAGTATATTTTTTTTAGGTAGGTGAATTTTTTGAGATTTAAAAATAATTTTATAGAAAAAACAAGGGATTATATAAAAGAAAATAATTTAACATATTACATTGATACTATGGGTTGTGCAATGAACGAAAACGATTCAAATAAATACGCAGGTATTTTAGAATCAATGGGTTTTGTTAAAGCTATAAGTGAATTAGAATCCAATTTTATATTATTAAACACTTGTACAGTAAGAGAAAATGCAGAAAACACACTATTTGGTAGACTTGGAGCATTGAAAAATAAAAGAATGACACAGGAAAATACATATATTGCGGTTGCTGGCTGTATGGCTCAACAAGAGCATATAGTAAAAAAAATAAATGAATCATATTCTTTTACAGATATAGTTTTTGGAACTAATGGTGTAAATAGTTTTCCAGAAAAATTATATAATACAATAATTAAAAAACAAAAGAAATATGAATATGTAGAAACAGATGGAGATGTTATTGAAGATGTGCCTATTGTTTTTAATGATAAATATAAAGCAACAGTTAGTATAATATATGGCTGTAATAACTTCTGTACATACTGCATAGTTCCTTATGTACGTGGTAGAGAAAGAAGTAGAAGAAAAGAAGATATAATATCAGATATCAATAAATTAGCTGATTCAGGTTATAAAGAAATTACTTTATTAGGTCAAAATGTTAATTCATATGGTACAGATTTAGATGATGAAAATACATTTCCTAAACTTCTTACAGATATAGAGAAAATTAAAGGGATAGAAATAATACGTTTTATGTCTCCACATCCCAAAGATTTTACAGATAATTTAATAGAAGTTATGTCTAAATCTAAAAAAATATCAAAACAAATACACTTACCACTTCAATCTGGTAGTAATAGAATATTAAAATTAATGAACAGAAAATATACTAGAGAAAATTATATTGATTTGGTAAAGAAAATAAAAGAAAAATGTAGTGATATAATTTTTTCAACAGATATAATTGTTGGATTTCCAGGTGAGACTGAAGATGATTTTATTGATACTCTAAACTTAGTAAATCAAATAAAATTTGATCAAATATTTATGTATATTTACTCTAAAAGAACCGGTACAAAAGCTGCATTAATGGAAGATTTTACTGAATATGAAGAAAAAGTTTCTAGATTAATGAGATTGAAAAAAATATTTGAAAAATTAACTTATGATATCAATGAAGAAATGTTAGGTAAAGAATATTCTGTTTTAGTAGATGGAAAAAGTAAAAAGAGCGACGAATATTATACAGGAAGAACAAATACTAATAAAAATGTTATATTTAAAGCAACTGATGATGATATTGGAATGATAAGGAAAATTAAAATAATTAAAAATAATTTGTGGTATGTGACAGGAGAAATAAAATAATTCTAAAAAATAGCAATCTATTAAGGATTGTTATTTTTTTTATTCATAATTTTGGAAAAAAAAAATATATTGTATTATGTTAAGATAAAATAAAACAATATACAAAATAGGAGGAAAATTATGGAAAACGTTATTTCATCAAGAAGATTAAGAAAAAGTGTACTAAATAGCTTAGGTGAGGTAGATTTAGATTTATATCACTTAAATAGAACAAGTTCATATAGGGATACGCAATTTAAAGAATCAAGCAAAAAAAAAGAAAATATAAAATTAATTAGCTTCAAAACAAAGTTAATAGTAAAACTATTTCTTTGTTCTGTTATTTTATTTTCACTAATAACAGCAAAAGTATTTTTTTTACAAAATGTTAAAAACAATAGTAATATCGTAAAATTATATAATCACTATACAACTGATTTTACTAAATTAGGTATACTTGAAAAAATAGAATATAGAGTTAGTAAATTAAATTTAGTTACGGGTAATATTGTACCTGGAAAAATAAAAGAATATATGCACCAAAAATATTTTAATTCAATAAAACCATATATAGCATCATTTAATTTAAAAGCAACTTTTAAAGATTTAATTAATTTAGATGTTGAAAATAAAGATATATCAGAAAATAAAACTGTAGAAACAATTTCTCCTGAAAGTAGCAATATAAATTCTACAGTTAATGAACAAGTTTTAGAAAGTAATAATACAAAACCTGAAGTTAGCGAAGAAATTTTAAATGGAATAGGTGGGGCAGGACCATTAGAAAACAAAACAGAAGAAGTAAATAGTTCAATAAGTATTATGGATTTAGATGTACAATTAATAAAATCAAAAAATATGAGTATAATATTGCCTGTTAATGGTACTGTTACATCTAGATATGGAGTAAGGCAGGTAGTATTTCCTGGTGTAGATCCATATCATACAGGTATAGATATAGCAAATAAGAAAGGAACAGAAATTACAAGTGCTACTAATGGAATAGTTACAAAGGTAGAATATAATAATAAATATTATGGTAATTTTGTTGAAATAAAAGAAAATGAAATTACATTTAAATATGGACATTTAGATAGTATTAATATAAAACAAGGTGATACTATAAAACAGAAAGATAAAATAGGATTGATGGGAAATACAGGAATGTCTACTGGAACACATCTTCATTTTGAAATAAGAATTAATGATAGAACAGTTAATCCAGAAGAATTATTAAAGTTTTAATATATGACATTTAAAACTAAATTTTGTCGTATAGAAATAGAAATAGTATTGATTTTTATAATACTTACATCAATCATATCTAATACATTATTTAAGTTTTTATATTATTTTTTTGCATGTTATTTATTTATTTTGTTTCATGAATTAATGCATATTTTAGTTGGCAGTATTTTAAATAGGAAGTTAATAAAAATTAAATTTTCGATATCTGGAATATGTGCAAGTTTTGAAAAAGAAAAGTATTTATGCAGTAAAATAGTTTGTTTTAAAAATATTATAATTTATTTATCTGGTCCTATTTCTAATTTAATATTAGCATATATATTTAACACTAATATGATGATTAAAGAAATTAATATTTTTTTAGCAATTCTAAATTTTTTGCCTTTATTTCCTCTTGATGGATATAATATAATTTTAAATATATTAAAAATTATATTTGAACAAAAATATGTTTTAAAGATTTTAAATTGTATAGAAAATGTATTTATAATTTTTGTATTAGCAATATCCTTATATCAAATCATAGAATATTCCAATTTTTCTATAATTATATTTTTCGTTTATCTTTTTGTATTAAAAATAAATAAAAAAAATAGTTAAAAATATATAGTGCTAAACTTATTTTTAAGTAAACTATATATTTTTTTTATATATTCAATTAAAATACACTATATTACTATGTATTTCAATAAAATTACATATATATTACATAAATTTTACAAAAAGACTTGATTTTTAACCAAATAAATAGTATTATATATATAGTAAAATCTGGAGGTGTAAAAGTGGCTATTGGAGATATTATTGTAGGCCTTGATATAGGTGCTTCAAAAACTTGCTCACTAGTAGGTCAGGTCAACAAATTCAGCGAAATTGAAGTAATTGGATATGGAATGTCTAGTAATCAAAGTATTAAAAAAGGCAAAATAATAGACACACAAGAAGCAGCTAGATCAATAAAAGAAGCTATTAGTTCAGCGGAAGAGATATCAGGCCTTTCTATAAATTCAGCATATGTTAATGCAAAAGGAATGAATATACGAATTCAAAGAATGTTAGTAGAATCTGAAACTGAGAAACCAGATGATGGATTAAGTGTATCTGATATAAATAATTTGTTTTTTAAAATGCAAGCTTCAACGAAACTAGAAAAAGACGAACAAATTATTGATATTTTACCCTGTGAATATAGGGTTAATGATAAAATATATAAACAGGATCCTTTAGGGGCTTTTTGTAAAAAATTTCAAGTGCAAGCAGATGTAGTAATTGCTAAAGGTGATTATCTAGATGGAATGATTAAATCTCTTAAACTTGCAGATATAAAACTTGATGGAATAATATTAGAAACATTAGCAACATCAAATATAGTACTCATGCCTGAAGAAAAAGAAATGGGTGTATTACTATTAGATGTTGGAGCAGGTCATACTGATATATCAGTATATAAAGATTCTGAATTACAGTTTTATGATACTTTACCTATTGGTGGAAATCATATAACTAATGATATAGCAATAACATTTGACATCTCTTTTGATGAAGCAGATAAATTAAAAAGACAGTACAATTTAGCTATACAAGCAATGATTAAAAACAATCATGAAGTTAAGTTAAATTCAGTTTCTTCTAGTGATGGAAAAAACATTGTTAAATGCAGTGACATTGTACAAGTTATAGAAGCTAGAGTAAAAGAAATATATCAAATAGTAAAAAAGATAATTGCTGATAATAAATTAAGCACTAAAATTGAATGTATGGTTTTAACAGGACAAGGTATAAGTAATATAATTGGTACAGAGGAACTAGCAATGCTAATAATTAAATTAAATCAAGTTAGAATTTGTTCACCAAAACTTGTTAATGTTATAAAAACACAACATACTACAGTATTTGGAATGGTTAGATATATATCAAGTTTAGGTCTTAGTAAACATGTAAATAGTGAAGTTGAGATAATAACTGAACCTTTATTGAAAGATAAAGTTTTAGATATAATAAAAGGAACAAAAGAAAAAATTACTAACATATTAAAGCGAGCTAAAAAAACTGATGATGATAATTAATAATTATTGAGGAGGAATTTTAAATGGAGACACAAACACAAGCAGGAATGGCTAATATAAAAGTAGTTGGAGTAGGTGGCGCTGGAAATAACGGTGTAAATAGAATGATTGAAGCAGGTGTTAAAGGCGTAGAATTTATATCAATAAACACTGATAAACAAGCACTAGAACTTTCTAAGGCTTCAAAAAAAATACAAATAGGTGAAAAATTAACTAGAGGATTAGGTGCAGGTGCAAATCCTGAAATAGGTAAATGCAGTGCAGAAGAATCTAGAGCAGAAATAGCAGAAGCTTTAAAAGGAGCTGACATGGTATTTGTTACATCCGGAATGGGTGGCGGAACAGGTACTGGAGCAGCACCAATAGTTGCTGAAGTTTCTAAACAAATGGGAATATTAACAGTAGCAGTAGTAACAAAACCATTTCCTTTTGAAGGAAAAAGAAGAATGAATCAAGCTGAAATTGGAATAAATGAATTAAAAGAGACAGTTGATACTTTAATAACAATACCAAACGAAAAATTATTACAAGTTGTTGAAAAAAATACTTCAGTAACAGATGCATTTAAGATGGCAGATGATGTATTGAAACAAGGTGTACAAGGTATATGTGATTTAATAACTGTACCAGGTCTTGTAAATTTAGATTTTGCAGATGTTAAAACTATAATGTTAGATGCAGGTATTGCACATATGGGTATAGGAAGAGCTTCTGGAGAACATAGAGCACAAGAAGCTGCAAGACAGGCTATACATAGTCCTTTACTTGAAACTTCAATTGAAGGAGCAGGTGGAGTGTTAATAAATGTAACAGGTGGAAAAGATTTAGGCTTATTAGAAATTAATGAAGCTGCAGAACTTGTACAAAAATCAGTTGATCCTGAAGCTAATATTATATTTGGTGCAGTAATAGATGAATCAATGACAGATGAAATAGTAATAACAGTAATTGCAACAGGATTCGAAAAACTTTTAAATACAGATATGAGATTAGATAATATAGTAGGAGATGCTATAAAAGCAGCAGTGAATAACAATTCAAAAATGTCTGCAGCATCATCAAGTGAATACAAAGTAGATTGGGATGTTCCTCCTTTTTTAAGAAGAAACAAAGGCGAATAATATAATTATAATTATATAAAAAACAAGAATATTAAATATTCTTGTTTTTTTTTACGTTTAAAAATAAAACGAAATATTATACATCTTATATTTTTCAACATTTTTCTTTAATATTAAAGTATATAATATGCTTAAGGTGGTTGTAATTGAAAGTATATTTGGATTATATATTTATAGAAAACTTTATTGTTAATATATCAATTTTATATCAAACGAGTATTTTTACAAAAACTAAAGTAAGTAAAATGAGATTAATAATATTATCAATATTTTTATCATTTATATCTATTATAAAAGAACTAGATATATGTAATAATATAATACTTCAAATATTAACTGTAAACATCGTTATATACCTATTGTACCTTCCTAAAAGTATAATTAAATATATAAAGCAGCAAATGTATTGTTATTTAATATATATAATATATATAGGTATAATTATATCAACGTCAGTGTTTTTTACTATAAGCTTAAATAGTATATATGTAAGAATTTTTTTATACATAGTAACTGCATTTATTACATATATAATTAACAAATATATGTGGAAAGTTTGGATAAATAAAATAAAATATAACAACTTAACATATAAAATAGTTATAAATAGCCTTAATAAACTAACTTTTAAAGTGTTCGTAGATACAGGTAATAACATAAGAGACACTTATAGTAATCTAGATGTAATAATAATAAATAGTAAGATATATAAATTAAAAATTAAAAGTAATTTAATAGATGATAAAGAAAGAGAAGTGGTGATTTTAGACGTTGTAACCGCCATAGGTAAAAGTAAAGTAAACGGTTATATATTTAATGATATAAGTATAAAAAAAGGAGGAGTAGAAAAGGTAATATTAAAGAAAGCAATAATTGTATTTATAGATGAAAAAATTAACAATTATGAATATGATGGAATAATCAGTTATAATACATATTTAGAAAAACTAGAGGGGGTAACGATATGAATTATTTAATGAAAGCAAAAGAAATTTATCGTAATTTATTAAAAATATTGGGATTTGATGAAAATTATCTTTTATATATATCTGGTAGTGATAAATTACCTTGTATATTAACATCAGAAGAAGAAGCAATATTATTAGAAAAATTAATGGAAAAAGATAACAATGCAAAAAATACTTTAGTTGAAAAAAACTTAAGATTAGTCGTATATATAGCAAAAAAATTTGAAAATTCAGGTATAAATATTGAAGATTTAATTTCAATAGGTACTATAGGTCTTATGAAGGGAGTAAATAGTTATAAATTAGATAAAAATATTAAACTTGCCACATACGCTTCCAGATGTATTGAAAATGAAATTTTAATGTTTCTTAGAAAAAATAATAAAATACGTAGTGAAATATCAATAGATGAACCAATAAATATTGATAGTGAGGGAAATGATTTGTCACTTTCAGATATTTTAGGTACCGATATAGATATAATTTTCAAATCTGTTGAAGATAGTGATAATAAAAAAGTGTTAAATACAGCTATAAGAAAATTAAACGACAGGGAAAAAATAATAATGCAGATGAGATATGGTTTTAATGGATTAGATGAATTGACACAAAAAGAGGTTGCTGATAAACTAGGAATATCACAATCATATATCTCTAGAATTGAAAAAAAAGTAATAAATCATCTAAAAAAGAGTTTTACCAAGTAATTGGAATAAATTTCCACAATTAGCTCAAAATAGTAACGTAAGATAAATATATGGAGGTACATATGAATATTAAAGTGGAAATAAAATGTGTAGATACATCAAAATTACCTAAACTTACTAATAAAGAACAAATTGACATGTTAAAAAGATTTAAAAATGGTGAGTTAGAACTAAAAGATGAGTTGGTTAATTCTAATTTAAGATTAGTACTAAGTTTAGTTAAAAAATTTAATAACAGAGGAGAATGCGTAGATGATATATTTCAAATAGGAGTAATTGGTCTCATTAAGTCAATTGATAATTTTGATATAAGTCAAAATGTTCAATTTTCTACTTATGCTGTACCTATGATAATAGGAGAAATAAAAAGATATCTAAGAGATAATAGTGCATTTAGAGTTACGAGATCAATAAGAGATTTGGCATATAAACTTTCGCAGATAAGAGAAGAATATATAAAAAAACATAGTGAGGAACCAACTATTGATATGCTCTGTAAATTAGCTGAGAAGGATCGTGAAGAAGTTATACTTGCATTAGACAGTATGACACAACCAATGTCACTTAATGATACAATATACAGTGATGGAGGAGATTGTATATTTGTTTTAGATAAATTAAGAGATGAAACTGACGAAGCAGAGGTTGTAACAGATAAGATAGCAACATCTCAAATGTTAGATAAATTAACAGAAAAAGAAAGATATATAATTGAAAAAAGATATTTTAATGATAAAACACAAACTGAGCTAGCAGATGAACTAGGTGTATCACAAGCACAAATTTCTAGAATAGAAAAAGGTGCAATTGAGAGAATAAGAAGAAAAATACATAATTAAAATAATATAATATTGACAAACATTTTGAAACTGGTATAATATAAACAGATATTTCTTACTTTAATATATAAAAGTAAAAAAAGGATAATAGTAGCATATTATAAACCAGTATCCTTGCCCCTAACCGTAAAGGACGGAGGGAATACCCAAATGAGAAATCACAGTAAGCTGTTAGGTAATATATATATTATAGAAAGAAATATCTACTTATATTATTTATTAAAATAGATTGTTGGGGTATAAAAATGTTAAATATTAAACAAATAATAGCAGCAACACAGGGTAAACTTGTAAATGGCAGCAAAGATTACATTGTTAAAAATTATGTTCTAGATAGTAGAAATATTAAAAAAGAAGATTTTTTTATACCAATAGTAGGAACTAATAATAATGCACATGATTATATTATAAGTTGTGTACAAAATGGAATATGCGGATATTTTATAGAACAAAATCAAAAAAACAAAGAAGAAATTATGTGTAAGAGTATAAATATAAATAAAGATATATGTATAATAGAAATCAAAAATTCTCAAGATGCATTATATGAAATCGGTAAATACAATAGAAAAATACATATAGACATACCAATTATAGCAGTAACAGGAAGTGTTGGTAAAACAAGTACAAGAGAAATGATTGCTACTATATTATCTAAAAAATATAATACATTAACAACATACAAAAACTATAATGGATATATTGGACTTTCACTTATGCTACTCAAATTAGAGAATCAAGAAATAGCAATATTAGAACATGGTATTGATAGAATAGGTGAAATGAAAAAATTAGCCAATGCATCAAAACCCAAAGCAGCAGTAATAACAATGATAGGTACTGCACATATAGGAATAATAGGCAGTCAAGAAAAAATATTTGAAGAAAAATTAAAAATATGTAAATATATGAATAAAGAATGTACATTAATATTAAACGGAGATGACAAATTTCTCAACAGTTATTTAAATAAAAACATTAATGTACAAAAATATAATATTAAAGATGTAAGTGATATAAAAGTTAATGAATTTAGCACTGAATTTAAAACAAAAATATACAACAAAAAATATGTAATTAAAATAAATGAAGTTGGAGAACACAATATATATAATGCTTTATCAAGTATAAAAGTAGCTCAATTATTTAATATAGAAACATCAGATATAATAAATGGAATTGAAGAATATAAAAATATAGCAAGCAGATTTGAAAGAATTTTATTAAATGACAATATTGAAATTATAGATGATACATATAACGCGAGTATTGATTCAATGAAGTCAGGAATAAAATCAATTTCAATAATTAAAGCAAAAAGAAAGATAGTAATATTAGGTGATATGTTTGAATTAGGTGATTATAGTGATCAATTACATCTTGAAGTAGGAAAACTATTTAAAGATAATAAAATTGATATTCTTCTAACATTAGGAGAAAAAGCTAAAATAATAGCAAACGAAGCTAAAAAATATGTAAATTATATAAATAAATTTGAAATAAGAGAAGAATTAATCAAAGAAATATGCAATATAATAAAAGAAGGTGATTTAGTATATTTTAAAGCAGCAAATGGAATGAAATTTAATGATATAATAAAAGAAGTAAAAAAATATATAGAAAACAAACAACTTTAACACATATTTTAATTTTATATTAATAAAATGTATAAGGTGATACATATATGTCTAGAGGTTTGGATTTCAAACAAAAAGAAGTAATAAATATAAATGATGGAAAGATAGTGGGTTTTGTTGTAGATGTTAATGCTGATTTTCAAAATGGAGAAATAAATTCTATAATAGTAGCACAAACAGGTAAGTTATTAGGAAATATTCTTGGTAAAAATAATGTGACAATACCATGGGAAAAAATCAAAAAAATCGGTGAAGATGTAATTTTAGTAGAAATTTAAAGAAATATAGACAAATTTTGAAAAACATATTGACAAATGCAAATATAAATGTTATCATTATATACGTTGCTAAGACGTGACAAAAACAGAGAAAATATATCGACAAAATAAGGTCAATCATATTTTCACTTTTTTTATTGTTTTTAACAAAAAACCTTGACATCATGTCAAGAATATGTTAAAATATATATGGTCACTAAAAAAGTGGCACAACAGCACATTGAAAAATAAACAATACAAAGTTAAAACCTAGAAAATAGTTGTAGTTTAAACAACTCAAATAAATAAAACAAAACAAAATAGTAAATTCGCATAGCATAAAGTTATGAGAATAGGATTTAAAACGAGAGTTTGATTCTGGCTCAGGATGAACGCTGGCGGCGCATTTAAGACATGCAAGTCGAACGAAAATTTATTTT